>FLSK01001024.1_pt1 | contig 11431 bp, 7 predicted proteins | sample 1550541 | NCBI WGS metagenome assembly FLSK01 (sample SAMEA4031773, study PRJEB14383) | metagenome | biome: human; feature: oral; material: saliva | place: Philippines | collected 2014
GTGATCAAGTCTTCAGTCACATCAGCGCCACCGCCTACAACAGCACCTTTTTCAATAATAACATCAAGTTTTTTCTCTTTTACAAGCTCATTGATTTTTTGCTCTTGGTATTGACGGTATTCTTGTGCTTTTGCATTTGTAAAAGCAGTTAACTCTTGAGATGCTTGGTTATATACGTTTTGTTTGGAAGCATCATCAGCAGCTTCAATTTTCTTATTCAACTCAGCTTTTTTAGCGTTAATTTCTTTAGTAATCTCGATACCTTTTTCAGTGCTGTTAGCTACTTTCATTGTATCAACATAACCGATATTATTGGAACCACAGCCACCTAAAATCGCCATAGAAGCCACTAAAGTTGCACTCAATACTAAAGATTTAATACGTTTATTCATTATATAACTCCTTATTGAACTCGATAAGATGCCTTTACTGCATCTGTAATATCAAGCCCTTTAATATTACCACCGTCATCAATGATGACTAAATCTAAATGTTGTTCTTTTGCAATTACAGCTACGCGCATGCGTACATCTTCCAAAATAGCTTCATGAATAGCGCTCACTTCTGCCTCTTTATCAGAAAGCTTTTTCGCCCACGTATCATTCCACTCTTGCGCTACAGGAAGATTGTTATTAGCAATGATAGCTTGTGCTTGTTGTTGCACCATAGAATCTCGTTTTTCTGCTAACTCCTTCTGTAGAGATGCTGCATATTGGTTGAGTTCCTCTTGTCCTTTTTGTTGCATTGGGGCAAGCTCAGCCTGTACCTTTGCTTTTATAGAATCCACATCGAGATTCGATGGTTTTCGTTTAGCTAATAATTCTTTTAATCGCTCTTCTTTCTTGGCTTTTTCATCCATAGCGGCTGCCTTTTGTGCATCGTCAATATATACACGAGCATCATAGGCATATAAATCTAATTGAAGGTTTACGATTTCTAGATCATATTCATTAGTACTTACTTTTAACTCAGCTAAATATTTTTGAGTCAATTCGTTACGCTTAGCATTTAATTGCTGATTTAGTTCATTTTCTTTTGTTGCAATACGAGTTTGCAATTCCACCGTAAGAGCATCTGACAAGGTTGAATCCAGTGCAAGTGTTTTCAACTGTTCATCTTGTGTCTCCGACTTGGCATTTAAGGCTTGTTGCTCAAGTTCATATTGACGTTGTAAAAGATCTAGCTCATTTTTAGCTTGCTTATAATCCTCATAAGATGGATTAAACTCTAATACATCATCAATACGCACAACACCTATGGATACCCCATTTGGCCCCTGTTGGCGATTTGTTACAAACCCATAGGCCCAAACCATAGCACTTATTGCAGCAACGAGAAATATGACTAATCCTATATATCGTTTTTTCCCGTCCATTGTCGTTCTCCCTTACATAGAACTACAGCTTATTTTTTTGCATCGCTAGCTAATTTTTTCAACACTTGATCTGTAATATCTACGCCACCGTATAATACAGTATCTTTAGACATAACAACGCTTAAACCTTTACCATCACCAACAGCTTTTGCTGCTTCCATAGCTTTATCTTGAATAGATTTAGCAATTTCTTGGTCTTTTTTAGCCAAGTTTTGACGCATTTCTTCTACCAACTTTTGTTTCGTCGCATCATCTTGTGCTGCATCAATTTTAGCTTGAGTTTCTTGTTGTAATTGACTTTGATAACTCATGAACTCTTGTGCGGCAGACACAAATAATGGATTATCTTGAGACATCATACGAGATGTATCGATAACACCAATTGTACTAGCCCCACCATTACCACTAGGCGTAGCCATTTGAGTGTATGCTAACGCACCAATACCGATAATAAATACGGTAGCAATGACGATGGAAAAAATCTTCACATTCGCCTTATTATTCATCATTCGCATCATAATAGAGTGCCCTCATTTCTATAAATCTTTCTGTAAATTATTGCATCAAAGGATGCCATATAGAGATATTGGTGAAAGCCTCTTCGAAAAGAGGCCTCCACCATATACTTTTACTATATTAGAATTGTGTACCGAAGCTGAAGTGGAATTTATTTTTGTGTTTACCCACGCCATAGTCAAGTTTAACAGGACCGATAGGTGTTGTAACACGAACACCAGCACCAACGCCATAGTTAAAGGTTTTCTTGCTGTTGTACCATGTAACATTTGGAGCATCCCATGCATCGCCGATATCAGTGAACAATACGCCACTAACCTTTTTAACGATTGGGAAGCGGAATTCCAATGTAGCATTATACATATACTTACCACGGAATTGATCATCTTCATAACCACGTAAGGAGTCAGCACCACCCAATGTGAATAATTGGCTATAAGGTGCATCACCTTGGATAAAGCCACCACGTGCGCGGAATGCCAATACATTCTTAGCACCTAGTTTTTTATACATACGTGCTTCAGCTGTGAATTTGTAGAAGTCGAAGTCACCGCCTAAGCCATGACCAGCCCATTGTGCTGTATAGGAAATACGACGACCACGTGTTGGATCATAGATATTGTCACGGGAATCGTATACTTTTTGCCATGTAATGGAGTTAATGCGTCCAAAGTTATTTTTCACATAGTTATTAGACGCAAAGTTCCAACTTTGGTTCGTGCCAGGTTTTCTATTATCCCAATCATTGCCACTACCGGTTGTATTGGAAATAGTATCAGTATCATAACGATAACCAGAGCTATCATCACTATCCCATTTATAGGAATCTTTACGGGATTCTAATGTCAAGTAATCACGTGTATATTCCCCAGTTTGACGACCGAAGGAAATATTGAAACCACGAGATTTCTTATTGTATTCTGCTACTTCATTACCATCTTCATTGTAGTCTGTGTATTCATCTTCACGGTTGAAGAAGGAGAAGCCAAGGGATGTACCTTTGCTATCGATCCAAGGTTTTAAGTAGGAAATTTGGTAGTTTTTGTATTTTTTCTTACCACCGATTTCCCAGTGAACTTTAAATTTATCACCAGTACCGCGGAAGTTTTCTTCACCAAACTCAATGATACCCATCAAACCATCACCTTTGGAGTAGCCAGCACCCAATGTAATAGTACCAGTTTTATGTTCCAATACGTCGATTTCAATGATTACATTGTTAGGATCTTGTTCGCCAGGTAACATACGAACGTTTACATCGTCAAAGAAGCCCAAGTTGTATACGCGCTCTACAGAACGACGTACCAAGAATTTGTTGAAAGGTTTACCTTTCTTTTGAACAAATTCACGAGTGATAACTTTATCGCGAGTTTTCTTGTTACCCGCAGGAATAATATCCTCTACAATGCCTTCTACGATATGTACATGAAGCACGCCTTGGTCATCTACACGGATGCCATCAACGTGAGCTAACATGTAGCCATCACGAGCGTATGCAGCGTTGATACCTTGAATTTTTTGACCAACGTATACAGAGTTAAGAACTTGACCCGGTTGGATATCCATGAACTTAGTCAATACTTCGGATGTGTAAACAGTATTACCTTCGAAGGATACGCCTGTAGTAATTGGATTTACTGTAACAGCAAAGTCCAATTTAACGCCTTCAGGTACTGTTGTGAACACAGGGTTAACTTCAGAGAAATAACCTGTATTGCCAAGGTTAGTTACGTCTCTAAATACGCCATCAACGGATACAGCATCGCCCACTCGTTCAGTCAAAATAGGCAATAAATCTGCTTGTTGCTGAGCCGTAACACCAGAGATAGATAAACCAGTAATCAACTTACCTACATATGGATTCACAGTTTCTGCACTAGCAGAAGAAACATATTGAGCCTCTACTGTTGTAACAGCTTGAGTTTGGCCATTTTCGGCAGCCTTATCAAGGTCAGTACCACCAGTAGTTTTAGATACCATTTTTACTTGTTTGTCATCAGTTTTTAAAGCTGCATTATTGACTGTAACAGTGCCGTCAGAACCTTTTACTACAGTACCATCGCTAGATACAGTTGTATCACCACGAGCAGCTAAAATCGCCGCATCAGTTTCATCTTGCGTAGTTGTAGTAGTTGCATCAGCATTGTAAACAGCTTGAGTAGTAGCTGCATCATTAGCAGTGGCAGCACTAGTTGTTGTTGTGCTATTTAAATCTGGAGTATAGCCAGCTTGTACCTCAGCAGCAAATACACTGCCTGTCCCCATGACAGCCGTCAACACGGACGCTGCAAGCATACTTTTATAGGCTTTGGGTTTAAACATAAATTCCTCCTAGAACTCATCCCCATAAAGAGTTTACATCTTGTTTTATAAAGACTATTAAATCTTTATTATTATAGCATAAATTACGTGGAATGAGTACTACTATAAACAAATTTTATGAAATTAATATGACTAGAATGTGCATACCTATAGGGTTTACACATTCTAGCCACACACTTAGAAGCTTCGTGTCCAACGACCACCTATATAATTGTTTCCTTCAGATGTACGCCATGCAGTAAACTTGAGGTTTCGTTTAACAGAATACTCTATACCATATTTTTTTTGCTTGTTATTTATACCTTGAGAATAGGTCAACATAACTTTCGGTAATACATACTTACCAATTTCAATATTATAGTTACCCGCGGTTTCCTTATTCGTCGGCTCATCAGGATCAATGGAACCTGTAGTAATATTAATACGATCCAAGCCTAATGTATTTTGTAATGCATCTTGTACATAACCAAAGGCAAACATTTGTAACCCTGCTGTAGCAACAGCATTTACATCATCATTTGTCAATGTACTGCTATTTGAATCTGCCCCACGGCCAAAGGTTAACATAGAGATAATTTGCTTTTGAGACAAATTAGGGTTTGATGACAGTGTTAAGTCCATATGATCAACAGTCCCTTTTACACTGAGCATGATATTATAATTGCTTACATTAGTTTCAGCCTCTAATTGTAAATTAGGCAAATAAGAACCACCTACAAAATGAGCTTTCCCTTTTGTAATGTTAAATACATGGCTCAAGTATTTAAACGTACCATTTCTTACATCGAATTGACCACTAGCTGTTGGATTTTGCAAGGTGCCACCAAAGTGAACATCTCCGCTGATAAACATGTTATACAACGTACGATCATACAAGCGTACACCTTTACCTGCATGAACAGTGACATCGACGCCCATATTTCTAGTACTTTCACTAGACTCCATGGAAAGAGGGATTTTGAATTGAACCTTTTCAAGATTCAAATTACCTATCAAGGTAGGCAAACCATCTCTATCCGCGATATAAAGCTCACCATTTAATGGTCCTCGTACGTATTCACTACGCACCTCTAAGCCATCAAGCTGAACCGCAGCTTTGTAATTAGTAAGGCTATGACCAGACCAATTTACCTTAGCAGCTAAACCTGCAGAACCTTTACCCATATTAATACGAGATTGGAAATCACCTTGTTGACCAGAGAAAATCAAATCTCCATCAATACCTGTGATTTCATTTTCCACACTAGCTAGCTTCATCGTACCATTTCGAACTGAAACGGTACCATATGCTTCAGGTTGATCGATAGTACCAGTAAGTCTAATAACACCTTTTAACGGACCAGTCGCATTTTTAACACTCGTCGTTACAAGAGGAATAACCGCCATATCAGCTTCGTTAAAATCAATTGTTACATCCATAGACTTACTATCATTTGCTGGAATATAGCCAGACGTGTAGATTGCCGCTAACGGAACCTTACCGTAGATGCTTAGCTTGTAACCACTTTTAGCACCTTGAATTCGTTGAATTTGGATAACATGATCTTGCATGGTAGCCAATACAAAGCCTTCATCAATGCCAATACCATTAAACGAACCTGACTCTACAGAACTAGATAACTCAACCTTAGGATTTTTAGTTTCGCCTGTAACATTTAAAACACCAGTTATCCAACCTGTAGCTTGAATATCCTTACCTACTAACGGCAAGAACGGTACAATATCAACATCCTTCAATGCAATCTGTAAATCGGCTTGTCCATCAAGATCTAATGTCCCACCCACGGCAATGAGCCCTTCGTCAACAGGCAATTTTAAGGTTGTAATTTTGAACTTACGATTCGCAAGACTAGCATTGAGAGTTGCATCACCTACAACCTTGTCATCAATACTTACATCGCTAATCTTACCTACTACATTAACACTCGGATTATCCTTTGTGCCTCCAATTTCTACAGAGCCATTTAACTTGCCATCAAGATGTTCATTAGGACGATCTAGTAAGGTTAATAAATTCTTTACGCTACCATTAGTAACATCTAATACGCCAAATAATTGTTTACTATCGTCAAGCTTCATGCCGCCTTTAGCAACATATCGGCCTCCATTTTTTTCAGCAAAGGTAAGGTCTTGTACATTCACTACCGTTTTATCTGCATACACATGACCATGAATATCATTTAATAATTCCCCATTAATCGATAGTGCATCAGATAATATGTATCCATTAAATTGAGGGTTATCCATAGAACCCGTGATAATCCCGCGCCCCGATACTAAACCGTCAACTTTGTAGTCTGTATTGATAAGCAATCTGCCCATATCAATTTTCTTACCTTCAAAATCAACATTAATGGCGTCTTTAGAGATTGTACCTCCACCAGTGATGGTTGCACCATAACCTTCGATATCAAAGCGGTACAGCTCTAAAATATCATTTTTATAGTTGTATTTTGCAAAGGCATTAGTTACGAGCTTGCCATACGCAGAACCATCCCATAAATGAGCACGACCTTCTATAATAGGATTCGCCGCAGTGCCTGTAATATGATTATCTGTTTCAAACCAACCTGTAATTGGAATATCTGTAATTGTACGAATTAGATTTTCAATACGTACTGCACGAGCTCGAGCATTTAAGTCTAATGCATCAGTATTAATGTTATACCAGCCCGTTACATCATATCCACCACTTGCATCTCCAACATGTCCATTTGTGATGGTGAGAACATGATTATCCAACTGAATATCCCCATGGATATTATCAAATCGAGCCCCTTTATAGTGAACCTCTTGTCCCCATACAGTGCCGGTCACATTTGGATTATCCAAAACACCTTTTATTGTAATAGACGTATTCAACGTACCATCTACATCTTGTCCGATAATAGGGCTTAATGACGTCAATGGTAAGGCATTACCAGAAATAGTAGCATCTACATTGCCATTTTGGATATAGCCATATCCGCTAAATGCACCATCCCCCATATTACCTACTAGGGTTAGATTAGTTCGATTATCACTATGGGTAAAATTAGCTTTCGCCGCATCAACTACTACACCACGAATGCCGATTTGACGCCCTTCAACTGCGCCCACTATATCCGAAACTTGATTATTTTTACCTAAGATGCGAACCTCACCATCTACATTACCTGTAACAGGAGTAGACATGTCTTTTGTAAAAGTATCCAAAGGTAAATGCTGGGCCTTTACTGTAGCATCAAAGTCGCCTGTATCAACTACATATTGACCATTAACCTTTGCATTACCTTCCCCAATTGACAAGCGAGTATTTTCAAGGCGAACTAATCCATCATCATAGATAATATCACCTTGTACACGATCAACATAATACCCTTTATAAGAAATACCATCACTGCTAATCGTAGCATCTACACGAGGAGCTACCGTTGTACCACCGATATGTGCACGGCTACCTACAACACCAGTTATGCCTACATCGGTAAGCGCTTCTAAAGCAACCTTATCGGCCACAACATTGAGGTTTAGATACTCTTCCTCTTTACCTAACGTAACAAGACCATTAACCTTGGCTACTTGATCATTAACACGCCAAGAGCTGCGACTAATAACGATCTGGTCATGATTTAGCATAATGCGACCTGTACCATCGGTAATATTATAAATAGTATTACCACGCTTATAAGTGCCTGTTAAGCCCTTAAAACCGACATTACCACTCATAATGTAATTGCCATCTTCACTTTTAACATTGAGATGTAAATCTTGTAATTTCCCACCCGTTACAGATAAATCTTGACGAAGTGGTACAAAACTCATGAAACCTGCCGTATCAATTTCATCTGCTTGTACAAAAAGATCGAAATTAGATACATGGTCCATATCAATGGTGCCATTTAATACAACAGAAGAGCCATCAACATCAGCAGTAAATGCCCCTTTAGACATGCCACCCATATTAAGTGCCATAGTCCCATCGAGACTTTCTACATTTCTCTTTAGACCATCTTTGGTTCGTACAGCTACGCGACCATCATGTATTGTAATAGAACCATCAAAGCTACCCGACTTATTAGGGTCAGATGGTTTTACTAACTTTTCTACACTCCACGATCCATCAGCTAGCTGCCAGATATGAAGATCCGGCGCCTCTACAATCACACTTGAAATAGCCGTTGCCCCTGATGTATTACTTGTAATAATACTAGGCAATGCAGATAGCTTAACCCCTACTGCTACCTCTCGTGCAGTCCCTACTAAATGATCATCTCTATCTTTAATAGTAACGTCCGTTAGAACTACATCACCATTCCAGTTAATACGTAGAGAATCATAGTTTACAGATCCGTTTATGGCATTATTTACTTGTTCTTTAACCATTGGTGCTACATACGTTTGAGCGATAGGATTGATACTGGCACCAATACCAGATAAACCTAAAATCGCTGCACCTATAAGGCACCACTTTTTACGGGTCATAATGATACTCCCATAAACATTATGAATAATATAAATATATATACTAATCTTACCACAGACACAGTAATAACTATAGTGTTTTAGGGGTAAATTTTATAAAACTAATATAATTTCACACTAATCAATTTCTGCTATAAGTACACTGCTAATACAATTGCTCTAATATAAGTACATTGAGTTATACGACTATACATATATTGGAAATTAATTGCTTTTTTACGATAACACACTTAATCTAAACCAATATGAAATATACATATAAAATATGAAAGTAAATACTGAAGTAGCAAAAAAGACGACCGAAGTCGTCTTTTTAGGTTACATATTATATTATTGATTGCTACCAAGTTTTACTAATTGTTCAAGGGCACCACTATTTGTAATAACCTCAGCACCTTGGCCAATTGGAGTATTCAATGGAACACCTGTTAATTGCTCAAGCGCTGCAATGCTAATATTGTAGTTATAAAGAGCTTGTACATAATTGTTACGAGCTGTTGTCAATTTAGTTTCTGCATCAAGAACGTCAAGGTTAGTACCAACGCCTGCACGATAACGAAGTGTAGCGATACGGAAGCTTTCTTGACCTTGAGCTACTGCAGTTTGTGTACTTTGAATCGTTTGTTCCGCAGAACGCAAATTCAAATATGCTTTTTGTACTGCTAATAAAACAGCATCTACAGTTGCTAAGTTAGCTTCTTTAGCTTGTTCAAGTTGTGCATTTGCTTTTTTAATCGCATTTTGTGTAGCACCACCATCCCATAAACTCCAAGATGCACTAGCACCTACGCTCCAGGATTTTGTGCTTGTCCCAAAGTAACCATCTGGATCAATATAACCACGACCCGCTTTTACCGCTACAGTCGGTAAGTAGCCAGCTTTAGCAGATTTTACAGCTTCTTCAGCAGATTTCACATCAAGGGCAGATTTTACAAGCGCGGAACGATGAAGCATAGCATACGCTTTAGCTTGCTCTAATGTTACATTGTATGGCTTGTATTGTAAATCATGTTCTGCCGTAGTAATAGATGTTTGTACAGGATAGGCAATCACTTGATTTAAACTTGCTTCTGCCAAATTTGCAGTGTTTTGCGCTTTTACAAGAGATGTTTCAGATTCAGCAAGATTTGTTTTAGCTGCCAATACATCAGAGCTTGCCACTAAACCTACATTATATTGTGCTTCTACATTTGTTACATGACCTTGATAGTCTTTAACAGCTTGTTGCGCTACATCAACAAGATTACGATTCATAATCAATGTATAATAGCCGCTAATAGCGTCATATTTTGCTTGTTGAAGTGCTTCTTCATAACTAGCACCAGTACCTTCACGAGTATAACGAGCAGAATCAATGCTTGCATCAAGTTGAGGATTGAATACAGGCGCACTAATAGAGAAGTTATGGCTACCAGACTTACCACTACCAGTGTCTCCGCCAGTTCTCTGTGCATTCCAAGCATAACTTACACTTGGATTTTTCCCAGCAGCTACTTGACTCACAGCAGATTTTGCGGCCTCATACCCCCACTTAGTTTGTTTTGCAGTACGGTTATTCGCCAATGCTAAATCAATAGTACGAGTCTCATTAAGAGCAAGTGCATGCTCATAAGTCTTGCTATCTTGAACTGCTTTATTAGCCAATTGCTTTTGTGTTAACTGAATAGCCTCTTTCTGATATTTAGTGAGTTGATCACCATTATTAACAGATGTAGTTACACTATCGGCAGCCATTACACCAGTAGTAGCTAAGGAGAGCATTACGCCTAAGGATAATACCTTTTTATTCATAATATGTACCTCCATACTCATAAAGAGTAAATGTATTAGTCATTAGAATACTTGTTTAATACCGAAATAGGTACCTCCATTCGTAGAGCTGAATGGTCTGGTCATTTGAATAACGCCATAGGTATCTTTATGTAAACGTATATCACTGCGAATACGATATTTACGATGATTAAGATCATACATAGCAGCAGACAAGGATACAGGGCCACGTAAATTATAATCTACGCCCACGCCCAATTCACTTTCAAAAATACCACCACGCACTAACCATTTAGAACTGATAAATTTACCTGCATTTAAATCAAATTTTGAATCATCCCCAATATTGGATAAGCCAATTTCAGCCATTCCTTTATCGTTAAATGCACGAAGTCGACCATTGATGCGGAATTCATTATCTGTTGTGTTATACAACATATCTACAGATGGTTCAACCTTAGAGGAGGACTTTTTTTCAGTTGTACCAACCTCTACAACATTTCCATTTGCATCAGTTCGATATGCTTTACCACCCATCAATTTATTGATACGAGCAGAGATTTGCGCCGTATTATGTAACGTCTCCTGAATATTTGCTTGCGCTTTAGGATCTGTTACAGTAGATTCCATGGAACGAGCCATATTATCTACACGATCCGTAGTTTGTTTTAAATTAGTTAAAATAGCACGCATATCATTACCTGCATTACCATCAGCGTTAAATTGCTGAGCAGCTTGATTTAACTGGGCAGTTACATTTGCCATATTTTCAGTAATGGCTACTGCATTATCAGCCATCACCGCTGTAGATTGCAAGGAATGCTTGAGAGCATTTTGAGTTGCTGGCTCACCAATGATATTATTGATAGACTGCAACATTTTTTCGGTGCCATCCATTAATTTCTGAGCACTTTGCATGGCTTTTTCCATAGCATCAACGCCTTCCCCTTTAACAGAGTCACCATCTTGTAAATATACTTTAGA
>FLSK01376683.1_pt1 | contig 11420 bp, 8 predicted proteins | sample 1550541 | NCBI WGS metagenome assembly FLSK01 (sample SAMEA4031773, study PRJEB14383) | metagenome | biome: human; feature: oral; material: saliva | place: Philippines | collected 2014
GCTTTTTCACATTCTTCATAGCTAATATTGATATCGTGATTGCCCACTTCTTCTTTACTTGAGGGTGTGAAAATCGGCTCTGGTAATTTACTTGCCTCAACTAATCCTTCTGGCAATTTCAAACCACAAATGGTGCCCGTTTGCTTATAATCTTTTAGCCCACTACCTGTTAAATAACCACGCACGATAGACTCAATTTTAATTGGTTTCAAACGCTTACATACCACTACACGATCTTTCACTAAATCAGCTTCTTCTTTTGGTAACACATCATAAACTGAATCACCAGTAAAATGATTCGGCATAATATGGGCTAACTTATTGAACCAGAAATTGGAAATTTGAGTCAGAATTTCACCTTTGCGTGGGATAGGATCATCTAAAATCACATCAAATGCAGACAAACGGTCACTGGCAACCATTAACATCCGTTTATCATCGATCTCATAAAGATCACGTACTTTTCCCGAATAGATTTTTTTTAGACTAAGTTGTGTCATTGTTTGCACCTTTTATTATAAGAATAAAAAATCGGCACGTATTATATCTCATTTTCTGCGCAAACGTTTGCTTTTTTTCATTTCAATGAGAGAATTTTTCTTAAACTATACGATTTAACAATAAATATATTCATTGTTCTTGTAAACGATAGCTTAAGTTGTTTAGCTATTCAACCTTATGCTGTATTTACACAAATTTACATTTTATTATATTGAAAATAAAAGTAATAACTCTATAATCCGAAAAATTTTTTTACTTTTACATAACCGAACCAACCGTGCAATTCAGCAATATAAACTATTATAAAACTTGCTGAAAGGGACAAAACAAATGACAAGTAAACATGAAAAGCTAGCCGAACGCTTAGCTTCAATCCTTATTGAACTAAATACGTACGGCATGGTTGATATTAAGGCGCTCATGGAGCGCTTTAATATTGGAGAGCGTACTTTACAAAAAGACCTTAATGAACGTCTTGCTTTCCTTAATTGGGAAAAGTCGGGACCACGCTACTACTCTCTTAACCGAAATCAACTCGGTATTTTCAATCAAGATGATATCAACCGTTTTGCTCGTTTTGCTAGCATACAAGATTTATTTCCAAAATTGGATCGTGAATTTTTTCAAAATAGTCTAAACGAAAGTATTAAAGTCAATGGTTTGCAATATGAATCTATCCACCATAGACAAACTGAATTCAAACAACTACAACAAGCCATTAAAAATCATCAAATCATTTCTTTTCATTATAGAAAATATAATCAAGAAACCGGCCAAAGAATCGTTGAACCTTACCTGCTAGTTAATAGAAATGGAATCTGGTATCTCATTGCTTTAGAAAATGGTAAAGAAAAAACTTTTTGCTTCAATCAAATCAGTTTTTTAAACATAACAAAGCAAATCTTTACTCCTAATGAAAATTTTCTTGCTGAAATCAAAAAAAGCGACAGCATTTCTCATGGCAATCAATTAGATGAAGTTATCATTAAAGTAAATGCCCAAGTTGCTCGCTATTTCACTCAGCGCGCCTTATTACCGAATCAAGAAATTATTCGACACATTGAAAATGGTGAACTACTTATCTCTTGCAAAAATATTCATGAAATGGAGATTATTCCCACTGTGCAATACTGGCTCCCTCATTTAGTGATAATCAGCCCTACCAATCTACAAGAAAAAATGATTGATAAATTAAAAGCCTACATAAGTGCGGTCAGAATCTAAGGATATTTTAAATGAAAACTGACATGAATAAAAAAAACATATTTGAAGTAATTGTTGTTGCGCCAATGAGTGCAGGGAAATCTACCGTAATTAATGCGCTTATTGGAAAAGAATTATTACACTCAGCTAATGAAGCTACAACAGCAACTATTACACGTATTCACGACAAGGACAATTTACCCTTCTTTTCTGGTTGTGCCTATGGGTATAAATCTGAACTTCTTAAAGAAAGCAATCGGATTGATGCTCAAATACTAAAGGAATGGAATGCTGATCCTAGTATTAAAACGATTGATTTAATAGGCGATATTGCGGCTATTAGGAATGATAATGCCGAATTGGTGATTTATGACACTCCCGGGCCAAATAATAGTCAAGATGATAGCCATAAAGCACTTACTATGGAAATTATTGAAGATGGCAATTATGGATTAGTTCTTTTTGTTCTAAATAGCACGAATTTAGGTACTAACGATGAATATGATCTGCTTCAACTTGTACAAAACTCGTTGAAAAATTCACCAAATAAAAAGGTCATTTTCTTATTAAATAAAAAAGAGAAATTAGAAAATCCTGAAGATACAATAATTCGAGTAAAAGAAAAATTAATAAATATTGGATTTGAAGAACCGCTGATTTTTCCTATATCTGCTTATTCAGCTTTACTGCTTCATAAAAAGATAAATCAACAAGAATTAGATGAAGATGAAATGATTGATTTAGAACTACTGATTAGAAAAGGGAAGCGAATATTTAAAGAACAATATACAACTGAAACAGAATTTAATGCGTTATTACTAAAAAATACAGGAATCATTGCATTTTATCATTATTTACAACAATTAATTTCATCTAACCATTATTGAGGTCAACGTATGCAACAAGAAGTTAAATTTATACATAATCCATTTAAAAATGAAACTCTCTTTTCATTAAATGGCGAAATTATTACAGATGGAAAATATAAAACATTTGCAAGGCAGCGTTTGCAAATGTGGATCAGTCAGTTTTTCCAAACCGTAGAGAATACATTACAAACAAAAGAATTTTTTGTTGATTTTACGGGCGTGCCTTCAGATTGTGCAGATGTAGAAGAGGCGATTCAACAAGCGAATGCAGCTGGATTTAATATTACCTATCAATTTACTCAAATCAGAAGCCAAAATGAACGAATGGCGGAGCTTGAAGAATTGGTTAACGAAATTCGAGAAAATCCTATTTTGAATCCAATTATGTCTGAATCACAATGGAATGATGTAATGGATAAGTACTTTGATGCGTGGGTTATTGCAACTATGTCATCGGGTAAATCGACCTTTATCAATGCTTTATTAGGTTCCGCAGTGTTGCCTGCCTTTCAAGAAGATACAACAGCAAGTATCACAAGAATTATTGATAATAAAAAATTTCCTCAAGGAGAATTTTCTGCTAGCCGTTTAAATAAAGAGGAAAACTATCTTGATAAAGATTGTACTTTAAATTTATTAACGCCTGAACAAGCGGATAAGTCTCGAGCAGTTTTAGCAGAATGGAATGCTGATATTAAAAATCAGGAAAAACCAGAAAATGAAAGAACTTATTTGATTGAACTAAAAGGCAATATTACGGGTATTCAGCAGCGTGATGATGTACAGATCCGTATTACTGATACACCAGGGTCAAATACAGATAAATCAAATGTTTCCCAACATGCTTTAACTTCACGAAAAATGTTACGAGATGATCAGCGTAATCCATTAGTGCTTTATGTACTACGTGGTGATAATTTATGCGTGAACGATGATAATACCTTCCTTTCAGATATGAGCAATATTATGAAAGAAAAAGGAAAATTAGCTCAAGATCGCTTTATGTTCCTTGTTAATAAAATGGATGTTTTCTTTAAAAAAGGTGAAAGTATCGAAGAAACTTTAAAACGAGTAAGAGATTATTTAGCTAGCTTTGGTATTGAAAATCCTAATGTTTTCCCAATTTGCTCACGTTTTGCCTTAGCATTAAAAAATCAACAATTAAGTTCTGAGCTTTTAGATGAAGATGATGAAGATGAAATTATAGAGCTAGGGAGTAAGATTAGTCGTGAAGGTCGTGATCTTAACCAATATATGCATTTAAGTGAAAATGTAAAAAATAGATTAACAGAAAAACAACTTTCACCAGCATTTTATCGCACAGGAATTCCTGCTGTTGAATTAGTAATTGATGAATATATTAGTAAGTATCATATTATTTACCGCATTGAACGTATTCAAGAAGTTATGGCTGATTTACTAAGAAGAGCCCATAACTCAGATGCTTATAAGGTTGCTTTAGAAAATATCAAAGGTCGAGAAGAGCAACTTAAAAAGGCAATTGAATATTTAAACGACTCTGAAGAAAAAGGGCATTTAACTCAAAATTATATCGATAGCCTGGAAACAAGAGAAATTGCAATTCCTACACATATTTCAGATACCTTTAAGGAAGATCTTCTAAAATTAGAAAGTCACCTTAATGGATGGGATAATGAATTTAGGGGGCAAAGAGTTGCTAAATCTGAAGCTGAATATCTCTTATTCAGCGTTAGACATCAAATTAAAGAACTAAGTGAAGGTATTGTATTAAATCTTAATGATAGAGTGGAGCAAGCTCAAGAGGAAATGATTAAGAACTTAAGTGAAGAATATAAAGAACATATTGCTAAATTCTTTAAAAATGTACCTAATTTAGAACTTAATGTAATTAAAGGTTTTGAGCATCATTTAAAAGATTTAGATATTCAATTGGTGATTAAACCTGAATATATGAAAACAAAAAATAAAGTTGTATCTCGTGAAAAATCGGGTATTTTTGCTGGCGTTGCAAGGCTCTTTGGATTCGGTGGATACGAAGACGTTACTATTAAAGAAACGGTTGTCGATCTTAAGGCGTTGTGGAAACAACATAAACCTGTATTACTTAGCCAAATTAGCCAAGTGCTTTCTGAAGCGGTAAATTCCGTTCAAGAATATGCTCGAGAAATGACGGATATCTATATTAAACAATTAGATGAAGTGTTTAAACCTGAGTTAGCCCGTTTAACTCAAGAGTTACTTGATCTTGCTCAAGATAATGAAAAACTCGAAGCAGAAATTAAACGAGCAAAAAGTAATATTGATGCCATTGAAAAATATCAAGCTCGATTAAATGCCATTATTGAAGCATAAGGAAAATGATATGACTATTGAACAAATTCAACAAAAATACGCAACACGTATTGAACAATTAAAACAAGAATATGCACTTCGCCTTGAAGCTTATAAAAAGACACCACAAGGCAAACATTGGTTAGAAGCGATTAAAAATAACGACAAACATTTAGTTCGTTCTATGTTAAAAACAGAATTAACTGATGCATCAGTTTCATCTGATGAACTGCTATTTTTAATTACATTAGTCACAAAAGAAATGCCTGATAGCTTAGAACCTTACAATATCTCTAAGTTCTATGAAGCTATTAAAGATACGGATTCTGATCAAACGCACTGGAATAAGGACTATTTCTTAAAACAACAGAGTTATTTAACTCTAAATTTCTCTGTAGCACGCTTTATTCATTTAGTGGATGTAAAATCCTACATCAATCCAACATTAAAAGCGGAACAAAAATTACCTAATCAACCAGAAAAAAACGATGGTATTCTAGAAAAAATGAAGAAATTTGCTTCAGATATTGCGGATTTCGCAAAAGAAAACCCTAAAAAAGCAGCAATTGCAGTATTAATTGTGGTTGGCTTAGTTTTATTTTGGTAAGGATGGTTTATGACAAATAATGTTGCATTAAAACAATCTTCCGTAGAAAACTCAGGTGCAGATGTTATTTTAAAAAATGCAGCTACTGCACTTGATTTGGGAAGCTATTGGTTAAATAAAACCTATTTGCCTACGTTAGCACAATATCCCGTTTTACATTCAGAAGCATCACTTAAGCTTAATATGGATGTTCGCTTATTTAAACTTTCACGCTTAGTGACAGAAAATAAACAAGCCATACTGGAAAGTTTAGTTGCAATTTACACCGCTTTGGGTACAAGAGGGTGTACCGTTTTTCTCTATTTAGAAGGAAAAAATGGTAAAACAGATGTTTATCTTGGGGTAAAAGGTAAAAAAGGTTTAGCCGAAGTGGGAGGCGAACTGATTACCTCAGCGTTTAATGGACATTTTACGGGAAGTGAATTAATTCGTGAAAATGCTATCAATAAATTACAGCCATTAAGTGCGAACTTCGGGTTGTATCGCTCTGTGACATCTGCAAGTTGCGTTCCTTCAATTTCAACAGAAGAACGTGATAATTTTATGCAAGGACTAGAGCATTTTATTGATGCAGCAGAAAATCAGGATTACCAAGCATTAATCTTAGCAGAACCAGTAAGCAACCGAGAACTTAATGCCATTGAAGCTAAATATTCCAATATCGCAACTCAATTATCGCCTCTGTTAAAACAGCAAGTTTCATTTGGTGAAAATAGTTCAGAAAGTATTGGCACGAGCATTAGTAGAGGTATTACAGAAAGTTTTACGCAAACAACATCCAATACCAAAACAATTAGTATTGGTAAATCAATTGGTCATTCTATTACCCAAACTGAAGGAACAACGCTTGGGACAAGTACCACTATAGGAGTCTCAAACTCAGTAGGAACTTCATCATTTTTACCTGTGCATAGTCAAACTACGATAAGCGCTTCAGAAACAGTTTCTTATAGCAAGAGCTCAAGTACATCAAAAGGCACAACAACTACTGATACTGAAACAAATTCATCTTCTATCAGTACTTCTGATGCTCATGGCAATAGCACGACTGATACAACAGGGCAAAATGAAACTCAAACGATTGGTACAAGCCGAACTATTGCCTTTGATTCGGCGAATAAATTTATCGAACGCTTATTAGCAAAATTAGATCAAAATCTTGAACGCATTGATGAAGCACATAATTACGGTGCTTGGTACACCGCGGCTTATTTTGTGTCATCACATAGTTATGCGAGTGAATCTCTTGCAAGTATTTTCTTGGGCTTAATGCGTGGGGAAAAATCGAATAGTGAATATTTTGCACTGAACACGTGGGAAAATGAAAAAGCTCAGCCTATTTTTGATTCACTCAGTCAATTATCTCACCCTGTGATTGATATGGCGGAATTAGGTGAGTTAAGCCCTGCAACTTTAGTATCTGGTAAAGAGATGGCAATTCAACTTAGCTTACCACGCCGCTCTACTTCAACTGTTTCCGTTGTTGAGGCAAAAACATTTGGTCGTCAGATCCAAAACGTTGATGGCTTCATGCAAAAGGCGGAAAAAGTGGTTGATCTTGGCGTGGTTCGCCATTTATGGACAGATCTACCGCAAAAAGTGGAATTAGATGCTAAGAAATTAGCAAGCCATATTTTTGTAACCGGTTCGACAGGTTCAGGGAAAAGTAATACGGTTTATCAATTACTTTCTGAATTAAATAAAAATGATGTGAATTTTATGGTGATTGAACCTGCAAAAGGCGAATATAAACATGTCTTTGGGCTCCGTGAAGATGTCACTGTACTTGGTACAAACCCATTACAAGCAGAATTGCTTAAAATCAATCCGTTTAAATTCCCCAAAGGTGTACACGTTTTAGAACATATTGATCGCTTAGTGGAAATCTTCAATGTTTGTTGGCCGATGTATGCGGCTATGCCTGCGGTATTGAAAGATGCAATGTTAGAGGCCTATAAAATAAGCGGTTGGGATTTGGATAAATCTTGTAATCTGTTTGGAAAAGCATTATTCCCTACCTTTACAGATTTACTCACACAATTAGAAAAAGTGATCCAGCAATCAGCATTCTCAGAGGAAGTAAAAAGTAACTATATTGGTTCATTAGTGACCCGTGTGAAATCACTCACTAATGGTTTAAATGGTCAAATTTTTGCATCAAATGAAATTGATAATACACAGTTATTTGACAGTAATGTGATTGTGGATTTAAGCCGTATTGGTTCTCAAGAAACCAAATCGCTCATTATGGGCATTTTAGTAATGCGTTTGAGTGAACATCGTATGTCGAATGCTGATGGTATGAACCAACCACTTAAACACGTTACTGTTCTAGAAGAAGCACATAATATTTTGAAACGTACTTCAACAGAACAAAGCTCAGAAGGTTCAAACGTAGCAGGTAAGGCAGTGGAAATGTTATCTAATGCGATTGCCGAAATGCGGACTTATGGCGAGGGTTTTATTATTGCAGATCAGTCACCAAGTGCGGTAGATATTTCAGCGATTCGTAATACCAACACCAAAATTATTATGCGTTTGCCTGATGAAACAGATCGCTGTTTAGCAGGCAAAGCCTCAGGTGTCACCGATGAGCAGTTAGAGGAAATCGCAAAATTACCAAAAGGTGTAGCAGTAGTGTATCAAAACGATTGGTTAGAACCTGTGCTTTGTAAAATTCATCATTTTGATGCTGAAGAAAAACTGTATCAATATGAGTCGCAAAATCAGCTAAGTGATGAGAAAAAGGCATTTCATCAACATATTGCAGATTTGTTATTTAGCCAAAAGACTAAAAAACAGCTAGATTTGGTACAAATTTCTAAAAGTATTGAGCAGTCAAAACTAGGCGTAGAATACAAAAATTACTTTTTAGATGTTGTTAATCGCCTTGAGCAAAATATAATTCCGCCAATTTTGGAAAAAGACGATAATTATTTGGTCGATATTTATCAGCGCATTATTCAGCAACAAATAGAATTAGTTCAAAAAGATTTATCTGTTGAATTACAACAACATTTAGCTAACATTATGTAGGTATCTCTTATGTTAGAAAATTTTAAACCTTCGGATTTACCAACTCCAGAAGAAAACCCTTTTAAAATACCTGACATTAAGGATTTGCCTCTCATTGATGGTGAAAGTGGAATGCAACCCACTGATATTAAACCTCTGCCTCCAGCAAGTGAGCTACCACCAGTGGATAAGGTTAAAGATTCTAAGGATGCTGCCAGTGAAACCCCAAATGAGTTAACACCGCTTTCTGAAGCGTCGAAAGCTAAATTAAAAGAACAAGGGTACCCTGACTCAGTGATTGATAATATAGGAAGTGAAGAGGAAAAAAACATCTATGAAAATTCGGGCGTAACCCCAAAAGAAGTTAATGAACGTGATGCTTTGGTAAAAAATGATATTGATTTGACTAAAGAGGATGATTTTGGTCGAACCAATCTTGAACGGATGAAGCAGGGACTTGCACCATTAGATAAGGATGGCAATCCAATAGAATTACATCATGTAGGGCAAAAAATGGATTCACCATTAGCGGAATTAACGCGAAATGAACATCGTGGTAAAGGTAATGATACAGTGTTACATAATAAACAGAAAGAATCAGAAATAAATCGAGAAGATTTTGCTAAAGAACGAGCAGAACATTGGAAAGCGCGTGCAGAACAGCTAGAATCTGAAATGAATGCATAGGAAATTATTATGAAAAAACTTATTGAAAAATTAAAACAAACAAATGCTTTAACTCGTCCTGTTGATCATGAAACGATCACGCAAGCTGAAAAAGATCTTTGTATTGGATTTTCAGAGGAATATAGCGATTATCTTTCATCTTTTGGAGTTATCTCATTTGAATCAACAGAAATTTATGGTTTAGGTATAAAAAATACATCCTATTTAAGCCTTTATAAAGTTTTACCTGAAATGAGAGAATCTCCGCAATTTCCTAAATCTGCAGTTCCGTTATCCGAAATTGGAGATGGGCATTTTTACCTGTATGATAATGATTCTAAAACTATTTTAATTTGGGCTTCTCCAAATGGTGGTATAGTAAAAGAAATCCAATCCAATTTAGAAGATTTTTTAATTTCATTATTTTTTAACCATTCAAACCAACCTTAGAGGTTGGTTTTCTTTTGTAATTTACAAATATTCTAGTCTATACCATAATGGTTATATTTGATTATATTGGAGTCTATTATGTCACTAACAGAACAACTAGAAGATTTGTCTGCTTACTACAAAGAAAATCGTGATGATTTTAACGATAATTTCCGATTAAAAATACACCGTACTTTAAGTTGGTTAAAAAAAGCAAATGAAGAAGAAAATTTAGATTTCAAATTTATTGCCCTTTGGATTGCCTTCAATGCTGCATATGCTAATGAGCTAGTTAGAGAAGAAGTTGAGCGAAAAGTATTCCATCAATTTATTACTCGCCTCTGTGAATTGGACTCTGAGCATTTACTTTATGGGATTATTTGGGATGAGTTTCCTGGTACAGTGAAAGCTCTACTAGATACGCCTTATACATTCCAGCCATTTTGGGATGCTAATAATGGTCTATTAGCAGGGAAAGAATGGAAAGCAATGTTTTCTGCAGCGAAGAAAAAAGCCAATTTTGCTTTTGAGGAACAAAAAACCGCAGAGGTATTAGAGGTGATATTTGGGCATCTATATACTCTGAGAAATCAGCTTATACACGGTGGTTCAACTTACGAAAGCCGTACAAACCGAAAACAACTAGAAGAGGCTTGTGCACTTCTATCATTGTTTGTTCCTGCTATGGTAAAGATCATGTTACGTAATGATGCTGAACCAAGTTGGGGAAAACCATTTTATCCCGTTATCAATCAATAATTAGATTCATATATTCAGAAATCAACCTTGCATGTTTCCACCTACTATTTATCCAATTTAATTTGAGCTCAATCTGAAAATCAGCGACAATACAGCATTATTTAAAACAGAAGAAACAAGACAATGAGTTATCCATTAGAAGAAGTGAATAAACGTCGCACATTTGCGATTATTTCCCACCCTGACGCGGGTAAAACCACCATCACCGAAAAAGTATTGTTATACGGCAATGCCATTCAAAAAGCAGGCTCAGTAAAAGGTAAAGGCTCTGCACAGCATGCAAAATCTGACTGGATGGAAATGGAAAAACAACGTGGTATTTCCATTACGACTTCCGTGATGCAATTCCCTTACAATGAATGCTTAGTGAATTTATTGGATACCCCAGGGCACGAAGATTTCTCCGAAGATACCTACCGCACTTTAACAGCCGTGGATAGCTGCTTAATGGTTATTGATTCCGCAAAAGGGGTTGAGGAACGAACCATTAAATTAATGGAAGTGACCCGTTTACGCGATACGCCAATTATCACTTTCATGAATAAACTTGACCGTGATATTCGTGATCCAATGGAATTGTTAGATGAAGTGGAAAGCGTATTAAAAATCCATTGTGCACCGATTACTTGGCCAATTGGTTGCGGCAAATTGTTTAAAGGGGTTTATCATTTATATAAAGATGAAACCTATCTTTACCAAAGTGGGCAAGGCTCTACAATCCAAGAAGTACGCATTGTGAAAGGTCTAAATAGCCCAGAATTAGATGCCGCCGTAGGTGATGACTTAGCCCAACAATTGCGTGATGAATTAGAATTAGTAAAAGGTGCAAGTAATGAATTTGATTTGGATTTATTCCTAAGTGGTGAATTAACGCCAGTCTTTTTCGGTACGGCATTAGGTAACTTCGGTGTTGATCATTTCTTAGATGGTTTAACCGAATGGGCGCCTGCGCCACAAGCTCGTCAAGCAGATACCCGTAAGGTCTCTGCAGAAGAAGAAAAATTCACTGGTTTCGTGTTTAAAATCCAAGCCAATATGGATCCAAAACACCGCGACCG
>FLSK01003258.1_pt1 | contig 11369 bp, 20 predicted proteins | sample 1550541 | NCBI WGS metagenome assembly FLSK01 (sample SAMEA4031773, study PRJEB14383) | metagenome | biome: human; feature: oral; material: saliva | place: Philippines | collected 2014
GCAGACAAACGAAGGACAAACGCAGACAAACGAAGGACAGGTCAAGACAACAGCGGGACAAACGCAGACAAACGAAGGACAAACAGAGTCGACAGCAGACAATCACAGCTTTATCCACAGGCTTGCGGGGGTCCTAGTCGAAGGTAGGGTCACTATAGTGCCGACGTCGGTCCTTATCAAGGACCAGTTCTTGATCGTCGACTACCTGCTCACCTACAAGGATGAGGAGCTGTGCGCACAGTCTGCTGGGCGCAGCATGATGGAAGCCTTCACGAACCTCCTATGCACACTGAGTGGATCGGTCGTATTGGATGCTCCCAGCGGAACAGGGGGGCCCCAAGAGAATAGGGGGCTCCCAGCGGAACAGGGGGGCCCCAAGAGAATAGGGGGCTCCCAGCGGAACAGGGACCCCAGGCAGGAGTGCGCAGACATCATCAGCTCATTCTGCAAAGCTCACAGCCTAGACCTTGACAAAACCAAGGAGGCCTACATTGCGGATGGTGGCACGCCCGACCCTGAAATGCTGAAGGCCTGGCTGCAGGTCCACTACAGCCTTGGCAGGCCACAGTGAAAATATCCAGGCAACTGAAGAGACCGGGTCGGCGCAAGACTACAGGCCCTTCCCAAGAAACTAGGCGCCTAGTATTCGAGCGCGACGAAGGCAGATGCGTCCGCTGCGGGCGCTACGTCACCAACTGGATATTCAGTATCCAGCACCGCAGAGCCCGCGGAATGGGCGGCAGCAAAGACCCATCAATCAACAGAGCAGACAACCTCATTCTCCTGTGCGGAGACGGAGTCCAAGGATGCCATGGATGGGTGGAAACGCACCGCGAACAAGCCCACGACAATGGATGGTCACTCCCGTGGTGGCAGTCCGCATACCAGTACCCAGTAACCTACTGGGACGGTAAAACATACATGCTCACACCAGAAGGAGACAGAAGTCATGGCTAAGTTCCCAGAAAGTGATCGCGGCGGATCGGTCGCATACATCTCGATTCACCCAAACACCAAATATGACCCAGCAAGCAGGTCGCTTAGCTCCCCCGGAATGCGGAGACACCTACTGTCGGACGAAGAGCTCGGCGAGCTTCGCTCGATCGACTCGGAGTACATGGTTGCCATGTACAGCGACACGAGCGAGGTAGACATCTACGGCGATGGTGCAACCCTGATCGCAACAGCCCCCGATCTGCAGAAAGCAGTAGTGCTCGTCAAGGCAATCTACGCTGCGTCTCGACACACGTGGACTAGCAAGCAGCTCGACAGAGAGCGACGCATCGCCTTCCGGCATGGCGTAACAATCACGCCAGGCACGATGCTCGACGAGCATGAGCTCGACTTCCTACCTGCGAGATCGGTGGTAGAGGTCGACGGATGGGTCCTGCAGCGCACCATCAGGGGGTGGGTGACGCAGCGCGGAAACAAGGCCACTGCCCCCACCTGCGGCACCTTCCTGGGGGTCATCGACAGGTACTTCGAAGCCCCCTTCGAGGATGATGGCGACGACGATGAAGATGACGACTACGACACCGGATGCCCCTACGGCTTCGAAGACTGCTGCGAGTAACTAAGGAGACACAATGACACACCCATTCGAAGGCATGCTGCGAACCAACCGCCGCCAGGAGACCAGCCTCTTCCTCGCCCACGCCAGCATGATGCAGAGCGTCGGCTCAATAGCACGCCAGATCGGCCCCGGCACCGGCCGCCTCCGAGGACGACGCGTCGACCTCATGTTCACCGCCCTCGCAGCGGACGACATGCTCCAGACCCTAGAGGTAGAGAACCGCATGGAGCTCTACAAGGAGGAGTTCGAGGCAGCCAAGCGCAAGCACCCCGGACACACATTCGACCTGCCAGAGGTGGCCGACGGCGACAAGTACTGGGCGCTTGCCGAGGAGGTGGGTGAGGTTGCTGCAGCCCTCACCTACGACAACTCCGACGACACAGGCCACAAGTCCGAGCTCATCAAGGAGATCGTCCAGGTAGGAGCACTCGCCCTCGCCTGGATGGTCGCAATCGACAAGGAGTACGAGCAGCATGATTGAGCCGCCGGACTTCCACCTCAGACACAACCCGCAAGTAGACCCAAGCAGGCACGGCTTCCCCGAGAAGACTATCCTCATCGACGCCCACGAGGAGGCATGGCAGCTCTTCGGTGTCGGAGGCTGGCACCACATGTGGGACTTCGACGAGAGCTACACCTACCCACCCCCGCAGCGAGGGCCATACCGGCTCGTCTACCTACCAGAAGGAGGCTACGTTGAGTAACGACAACATGGCGTCCGTAGTGATCGACGTGATCGACTACAACTTCCCGACCGGGACAGTCCTCCTCGACAAGGAGGGTATCGCATGGCAGCGAGGGCCGATCGGTAAGTGGTCAGTCGCCAAGCCGATCGGAGGCAGCTTCCTCTCTCCGCCCGAAAGTTCCGGCCCATACAAGATCCTTCACATCCCAGCCACAAAGGACTAGGCATGAATCAGCTAGCAATACTCGCATTCATCACAGTAGCCACCATCGGAGCCATCGCCGTCGGCGCCTGCCTCGGAGCCCTACAGGACATCAACGAGCTCCGCAAAGAGGTCTACAAGGCCCACGCAGAGGCAGGCAAGTGGAAGGCCCTCTACAAGAAGCAGAAGGCCCACCACACCCTAGACGAGGAGGACCTGAGCCTCGCAGAGAAGCTCGGCATCCTCCGAGCCAAGACCGACGCCTACATCAAGGCTTACGAGGAAGGCGGGGCGCAGTGACACGCGACATCATCTCACTAGCAGTCACGGCAGCCCTCGTAGCCCACTGCGTCTACTTCTTCTGCAAGTGGGAGAAGTCAGAGAGGCGGGCTATTCGGGCGGAGAAGCAGGTCAAGGCCCTTGAGCGGAAGCTGGTGGCACGCCACAGTGAGCACACCCAGGAAGCGCTCAACGCATACAAGGAGATCATCCAGCACATTAGAATGACAGGGTGACCAGAAACCACAAGAGCGCACGAGCTGCAGGGGCGCGGTTCGAACGAGTTGTCGCCAACTACCTAGCCAAGGCACTCAACGACGACCGCATCGACCGCGCCCCAAAGCACGGAGCCAAAGACCGAGGAGACATCGCAGGCGTCAATATACGAGGCCACAAGATCGCCATCGAATGCAAAGACACCTCCCGCATGGAACTCCCCGAATGGGCCAAACAAGCCCACCGCGAAGCAGACAACCTCGGCGCAGTAGCAGGCATCATAGTCCACAAACGACGAGGCGTGACTGCACCTGACCAACAATGGGTTACAATGACAACACGCGACCTAGCCGCCATCATCCGAGAAAGCAACTACCCATGGACATTCTAATGACCAAACAGGAGGCAGCAGACTACCTTCGAACAAGCGTTCGAACACTCGACCGCCTCCTCCGCAAACACCACATCAACCGCTTCCGGGTCGGAGGAACCATCCGAGTTCACAAGCACGACATCGAAAACCTCATCACCCCCGCCGAGAAGGAAAACCACAATGGCTAACGACACCACCATCACCATCGAAGGCAACCTCGCCCAAGACCCCGAAATCCGCTTCACCCCCAACGGCACAGCAGTCGCCAACTTCACCATCGCAAGCACCCCGCGAGCGCTCAACCGCAAGACGGGCCAGTGGGAGGATCAGCCGACCTTGTGGATGCGGTGCTCGGCGTGGGCTGGCCTGGCTGAGAACATTGGGGAGTCCCTGATCAAGGGGGCGGGGGTCATCGCTAGGGGTGACCTCAAGCAGCGCACCTACACTGCGAAGGATGGGAGCGAGCGCACCAGCGTGGAGATGACAGTCCACAACATTGGCCCCTCCCTCAAGAACGCACAAGCAGTAGTGAAGAAGAGTGTGCGTGGCGGGCAGGCGCCTGCGGCGCCCGCGGCGGACGATCCGTGGGGCGGGAGTTCTCACCCGGCCAACACTCACCCCTTCTGATAGATGGCAGGGCTCAATAGAAAGGATATGACGATGAGCAGCAAGAGTTGGCCGACTGAGCCGCTGATTATGATCGCAGAGGGCCGCATCACCGGAGTGCGCGGCGAGAGGGATATGGAGCACGGCTCCCTCGCTGTCAGGGATCCGGAAGATGGATGGTACTGGTCCACGGACGGCGGATGGCTTACCCCTGAGAGCGCCGAGATCCGCGAGTACGTTCCGGTCATCCCGGTGAGCCTAGACGGCTCCCTGAGCATGACATGGTTCACCAAGTACGCTCCTGCCGACTTTGCTCCCTCATCTAAGGATGACGAGAAGGAGACCGTGATCGCGAAGTACCGGAAGGCCACGGACTTCATGGCCACCTGGGAGGGGTTTGCGATCGGTGAGGACATATCTGCTGTTGATGTCATTGCAGAGATGGACCTCGACGACGACACGGACATGCTCAAGCTCGCCGCCGGCGCCTACTGCGCAAGCGACATCTTGTGCCATGAAGCAGCCGAGAAGGCCGAGAAGGCGACCCGCATCGATCGGGCTGAGATTCTGCGACTCGCCTTCAAGGTAGATGCCGCCACGGGGCCGACTGAGAACATGGACGCCTGCAGTGAACTCGCCGTAGCCTCACTGGCCCGCTGGGGGGCCATGCAGTGAGCATCCAGCTGCGCCGCAGAACCACCTACCACCAATCACGTGGCGGGACGGTCTGCGGCGCATGCTGGTCACCAATCCCTGCCGGAGAACGCTACAGAAGAGACACATGGCGTGACGGCAGCCACTACTGGTCTATCCTCTACTGCGCACAATGCAGGTGGATGGTCCAACAGGTAGAGATATACACGCAACCAGACTATGGCGGCCCAGAAGCCGAACACTTCGAGGCCTGGGCCGCCGACCACCCACACACAGAAAGGGCCAGACAATGGACATCAAGGACCTTCCCCGAAACCTAGAGCCAGACTTCACGCTCGAATACCCCTTCACTGGGCTCGCAAAAGCATGCGCCCACCTCACCCCGGCCGACCGCCTAGAACTCGGCGTCGGCAAGCACCACTGTCACGTGACCAGGCTGGACCGGCCCGGTGGGCGAGTCATCGGAACCTGGGACTTCAAGCAGGAGATCATGGGTGGCGAGCACATCGACCTGTGGGACCTGATTGTCGTCATCGACGGCACCAAGCGATACTTCAACCTGGGGCGCCCAGAGTTCTCACTCGACATCATCGAGTGGTCACTAGAGGAGTTCCTGAAGATCTGCAACGGCATCGAGCTCGAGGACCTCCTAGGCCACAACCCAGAAACGCGGCACCTCAAGCCGCTATACACACGACACAGCGTCGACTTCCACAGTCGCGCACTGAACCGAGGAGTAAGCATCCCATGGTAAACATCAAACTCGTTGGGCATCAGTGGCGTGCCGAGCTCGAGTGCTCCGCATGCCGCATTGCACGCATCACCCAAATGCACAACCGCTCCAAGCCCTGGGTGACAGTAGAGTCCACCGTCAAGACCACCGCCCGCACACTCGGATGGAAGGTGGGGCAGGTCGAGGCCCTGTGTGGGGCGTGCAGGAGGAAGAAGTGACCACTGTCTACTTGAAGCAGGAAGGCAAGATCTCTAGTAGCACTGCGTTTGTGAAGTGCGACCAGTGTGATAGCACCTACTCATACCGCCCCTACGCTGGCTACTCGGCCGATACCAATGCTCACAGGATGCTCGAGGCGCTAGAGCGCGCAGGCTGGGACGTGGCCCCCACCGCCGACGGCGACTGCCTGTGCCCCGAACACAAGGCGGGCCAAGATGCTTAACGTACACATCAGCGACGACCTAGAAGAGATCACACTCACCACAACCTGCGACCAGTGTGGCCATACGCATACTGACGGCGGCCTGCGTAACGCCGAGCACCTCGACACAGACTGGTTGTACATCCACGAAAACAAGCTCACTGCCGGAGGATGGAAACTCACCAGGAAGCGGGAGCTATGCGCCAAATGCTGCGGGGGGAAGCAATGAGCACAACGTTCGTCATCATCGACGTCAGATCCGAGTGGAGGCCGATCGCCAGGCTACTCCAATGGAGGTGGCGGCGTGCCGGCTACCACACTGCGTATCAGCCGATCTCAAGTTGCACCGCCCTTGTGGCTGCAGTACTATATAAGCGCATCACCTAAGAGGTGGTGGCAGTGTGGATCGGGCTCCGCCCCAGGGTTGAACATAATTCCCCTGGGGCGGAGCCGTATGCTGGCTTCTAGAACCGAAGGGTGTACGGGGACAGGCAGGACTGCCCGCCGCCGTTCCAGACGCACATCTTGTTCGACCAGTAGGTCCACCAGTATGACATGTTCATCTCCTGTTGTTGCTTGGTGACACCAGTCTACACGGTCGAATGCTTGAGGACGTCTGCGACTCCGGAGACCATGCAGCCAGCCGCACCCTTCTGGATTGCCTGGGTGTAGGCGCCCTGCGTGGGGCAGATGTGACCCCACACAGGCTTTCCGAAGGTTTTGGCGATGGACCAGTTCGTAGCCGATGCATCGTAGGGGATGCCGATGTAGTCCCAGTGGGGAGCCCACTGGCGGCCTTGGCCGTTAGTGACGTGCTGCTCGTACATGTATCCCCAGCACCTCCAGCCTGCGGCGTGCCACTGGTCTGCGAGCCATGTGGCATCGCCGGCGGACTTCCATATGACCTTGGACTTGGCGTCCGTTGGTAGCAGGAGGGCCAGTTCTGACCATTGTGGGGCTGAGTACTTCGGGTCCAGGACTGTGATGTGGGTGGATGCGTAGGCGTCCAGGTACTCTTCCACGCGCATGAGCGGCTCGCCCTTGGTGGTGTAGCGCCTGACTTCATCCCACGTCATCTGTGCGATCGGGGTTGACGGGGCGGACGGGTCCACGCCCTGGAGGTTCTGGTCGTGAACCAGGACCCAAATGCCATCCTTTGTGCGATGCGTCGACACCTCCAGAGCTCCTGCACCGTAAGCCACCGAGTTTGTGTAGGCGCGAAGTGATGCTTCTGCCCACGAGCCTGATCCGCCACGGTGTGCGACGAGGAAGCCTGGCGTGCCGACCATCGCGTCGATCGATGGATAGCCAGCTGGCAGCGACCGCATCGTGACAGGTGCCTCATGGAGTTGCTCGTCCACGATGATCGAGATCGTCGCAGGGCCCAGTCCCTGGACCTCGGTCGCAGCGGGGTCGGGGAGGGTCGGGTTCGCACCAGGACCTGCCCCGCCGCCGTCGACGGTTAGGAAGACCTGAGCCCACGCCTGAGGTCCAGGCTGGCCCCCACCTACTGTGACGGCGCCTAGGAGGGCAGACCACGAAGCGTTAGAGTCATGCCCGCCTGAGATGATCTTCGAGTGCTCTGGGCGCCAGTCGACCAGAGGATCAACGTTGCGTCCGTGCTGCTGCGAGAAGGTCAAGGTGAGCTTCCCCGCCTGGGCTTGAGTAGTGGTCCAGCCGGTGTTGATGACCGAGCGTACGCCCTTCAGGACGACGAGGAGGGCGTTCTCCCTGGCCCCACCTCGGAATGCTCCCGACAGGACGACATTCTGGGTGTCCGAAGGGGACGACACGTTACGGACGGCAATGTAGCCGGACCTGCCACCAAGACCGGTGGTAGCGGTGATCGGGGACCACCCCGCCGGTGCCTTGGCCTGAGTGTTGCCCCACTGGGACGAGTACGCCAGGACGGCGATGTCACCCGCCTCGGACGTGGCCGAGATCGGCTGGAGCGTCCCGGCCGCGCCCTCCGCGTGAGCCCACGAGCGGACGTACTGCTCGTCGTAGGGGTTGTCTTGCTCGACGGCCGGCGGGGGTGCAGCTGGAGCCTCTGATACCTCGATCCTGTGGAAGGTGACGTCCGGCTGGCCTGGCTTGATCTGGAACTGGGGAGTCCATAGAGGCTGACTCTTGTCCGAGAGCTCGATCGTCACCTCGAGCGTCAGCCGGGCTCCCGCAGAGAGCGAGAACTCCCCGAGTTCGTACTGGCCGACCTGGGCTGTCTCATCGGCCTTGCTGAAGGGATTGTGCTTGACATCCACTACAGACTGCGCGGAGGCCGTGTAGTTGAAGGTGATCTTCCAGCGCCCGGACGCGATCGGCTTGGCTTCGGACGCCCAGGGGACGAAGATAGTGCCCGAAGTTACTGTGAGGTCATTGCCTGAGAACCTACCGGTGTTAGTCCACCAGCGCTCTGGCCATGGGTAGATGGATGCCATCAGCGGCTCCTACGGACAATGATGGTGCCGACCTTGGTTCCTGCTGGCACAGGGTCGGTCGGGCCGAGCACGATGATGTTGGATGGTGTGCCGCCGCCCTCCTGCACCTCACCCTTTTTGGCGAATGTCTTGTCGCAGTGCTCGGCGCTGTAGACGCGCACCTCGGCTGTGATAGCGGCCATCAGATTCGTACCTCTCGTGAGTAGAGCCCCGATTGTCCGGGGATTGGGTGCATGTGTTTGATGGTGGCGGTGCCGTCGCCATTGTCTAGGACGTTGCGCATGGTGATGGAGCCGTCAGGGTTCTGAGTCCATGCGTCATACACGCCATCACCAGCCTTGAGCTCCGCCGGTACAGGTAGGGGGAGTGGATCGGTCGCCAGAGTCTTCACTGCGGCCGTGACAGCCCCCTCCTGGCCGTTACGGACGGCGGACAGGCGCCCGTACCCAGTCTCCCCGATCTGGACGCCGTAGGAGCCCTCCCAGGGCGTGAACTTGAAGCTCTTCAGGTGCATGGTTGTGGCGGGCATCGATTCCCACCCGCCCTTGCCGCGGAATGCCCACAGGTTGATGTGTACCCTCTGCGATCGAGGAATGGGGACAGTATCGGTGAGGGTGCCGGTGTAATAGCCCCCCTGGTCGACCGGGACGTGTCTGGCACGCTCCTCTGTGTATGCGCTCTCCCACGTCTCCCACCTGATGGTGCCGGGGAGCCAGGTCATGCGGGCAGTGGCCCCCTTGCCGGAGGCCGTCCAGACGCGATCATTGAGGTGTCGGCCCGAGTCCTCATCCCCAGGGTAGTAGGTGTACTTGCCGACCATGTCCGTGTAACCAGACCAGTAGGAGTCCTCAACTATGTCGATCTCCTGATAGCCAGGCTTCGTGTCCTCCCAGTCGAAGGGGAAGATTCCCCACACGACGTTCTTGTGCAGGTCACGCATCCTGGTTGGGGTGACGATCTCGTAAGACGCCTCGAAGGTGCCGTAGCCGAGGCTCTCAGCCGAGACGATCTCTGCCGAGAGGGGCTCGCCGGCCTGCACCGCCGTGGAGATATAGAGTGATCCATCCCCCTGCTTTGTGATGGCGGCTGGGTTCCACTTCTGGTTTGCCGCCGGCCCGCCCTGGTGCCATGCGTCTGTGCGCACCATCCAGTGCAGGCCAAAGGCCTCAACGGTCGGCTGGCCGTAGTCCTTGTAGAGCTCAATGTCTCCCATCAGGCCTCCCTTCGGATGATGACCGTGTCGTTAGCGGTTCCCGCCGGGATGGGGTCATTGGGGCCGAGTACGAGGAAGGGGTTGTTCGCAGGCGTACCGGCACCCTTCTTGAGCTCGGCGATCTGAGCCTTGAGGTCCTCGATCGTGAGCTCCATATCCAAGGTCCCGCGAATCCACGCGGCCGTGAGGTGAACGAGCTGGGCTGACGGCGGGTTAGCGTAAGGGTTACCCACAGGCTCCCACTGACCGCCTCGGTTCGGATCCTCGACCAGGACTCCATCGGTGATGTAGAGGTGGCCGATCGGGAGCGTGTCAGCCTTCTCGAAGACCTGCTTGTAGTTGTTCTTGGTGACACCGTGCACCACAGCCCACCAGCGCTCCGACGGATAGGCCTTCATGTGGTCAGGCAGGATCGGGGCGTTAGGATCCTCCGTGAGGAACTTTGAGGCGTCCTGCTCGAACATCATGGCGGTATCGAAGTCCAAGGCACACACCTCTTGGCTCATGTTCGAGCCACAGTTGACCACGATGTAGAAGCCCTTGCCGTACTCGGTGCGGATTGAGTCGATCAGGTCCTTGTACCACGCCACGCGGCCAGCCTGATTCCCCCACCCATTGATCACCTCATCCAAGAACACGCCCTGGGCCACCTCGCCATACTGCTCAGTGAACTTCGCGACCTGCCCAAGGATGTACTCCTTGGTGTACTTGTCCGGGTTCGGCACGCCGTTGCGGGCAGGGTCATTCGACGGGAGGCTAGCGACGCCATACTGAGTCTTCACATAGAAGACGCAGCGCTTAGCGCCAGCACTGAGAGCTCGAGAAGCCTGCTTACCGAAGTCCTCATTCTTCTCATCCCAGTTGCCGGAGTCCTTATTTAGGATGACAAGCCCAAGGGTATTGCCGGCCTTGAGGGCCTTAGCCCACTTCGAAGTACCCTTCGACTCGTTGTAGTAGTCAGGCCAGTAGTACGTCACAGGGCTGTCATAGCGCTGCCCAGGCTTGAACGGCTTCTGATCGGCAATCAACGCCTCCAGCTGCCCCTCAAGAGCCTGCAAAGCCTCCGCCTTCGCATACGCCGCAAGCTCACCCTTACCCGCATACGTCGACGCAGCATCCGTCCGAGGCAAAGCCGCATCAGCAACCTGCTTCACAGCCACGAGCGCGGTGGTCGTTGCGTAGAGTGTGGCTGCTTCGGTGGCCTTGAGGTATTCAGTGAGGTTGGCTGGGGTCCCATCCTTACCGGGAGGGCCCGCAGGACCGATCGGGCCACGCTCACCCACAGGACCAGCCGGGCCAGTCAAACCCGGGGCACCATCCGCCCCCTTAGGGCCCGCCTCACCAGCAGGCCCGCGAGGACCAGCAGGACCCTGGTCACCCTTAGGGCCAGGCTGACCGGCGGGGCCAGTCAAACCCGGGGCACCATCCGCCCCCTTAGGGCCCGCAGGACCGATCGGGCCACGCTCACCCGCAGGACCAGCCGGGCCAGGAGTCAGCTGAATCCTCTGAAGATCCGCCTTAGTGGCGTAACCAGAGAGGTCGGGTGCTTGACCTCCGCCCCCGAGCTGGGCTGCAGCCAATGCGGCCTTGGTGGCGTAGACCTCGTCGGCGTCGGTGCGCTTGAGGTATTCAGTGAGGTTGGCTGGGGTCCCATCCTTACCGGGAGGGCCCGCAGGACCGATCGGGCCAGGCTGCCCATTAGCCCCCTGAGGGCCAGCCGGACCGCGAGGACCCTCAGGGCCCTGGTCACCCTTAGGGCCAGGCTGACCGGCGGGGCCAGTCAAACCCGGGGCACCATCCGCCCCCTTAGGGCCCGCAGGACCGATCGGGCCACGCTCACCCGCAGGACCAGCCGGGCCAGGAGTCAGCTGAATCCTCTGAAGATCCGCCTTAGTGGCGTAACCAGAGAGGTCGGGTGCTTGACCTCCGCCCCCGAGCTGGGCTGCAGCCAATGCGGCCTTGGTGGCGTAGACCTC
>FLSK01376774.1_pt1 | contig 11339 bp, 5 predicted proteins | sample 1550541 | NCBI WGS metagenome assembly FLSK01 (sample SAMEA4031773, study PRJEB14383) | metagenome | biome: human; feature: oral; material: saliva | place: Philippines | collected 2014
CTCGTTATGACGGGCAGCTACCAAATGTCCTTGATGTCCATCGCTATTGCACCTGTAATTGGTGCATGTGCATTGTTCTTCATTCGTCTTAAATAATGTGAAAGCATCTAATTAGGATGGATATAAGTACATAAAACTATAAATACATAAAATTATAAATACTATAACAAAAAAGGACCCGTATGGGTCCTTTTTTGTAGTATTATATTCTATTTAGTAAGCTTCAACTTAATGGAAAAGCTAATTAATGTAATTGTAGTATACACTCATATCCTAGGGGATATAGTTAGTATAGGGATACATCCCTATGGTCTAGGTGGCGCAGTATAATCCGGTTGAGGGCCCCATTGACTCATAGGTGTGTTCGGATCTGGTAAATCTTGATTTTGTATATCAAGAGCCCAATTAGGACGTGGGCCTGTTGGAGGCGGTGGAGGAACTGGTCCGTATACACCCAACTTAGATGGCGCTAAGCGTGGTTGATGATACGCATATGGCGATTCTAGTTGCTTTAGTGGTTTATATACACCTTCAGGCGGTTGAACACCAAATAATGGTTTCTCTGCAGTAGGAGCAGGGGTGTTCATCGGTTTATATGGGCGTGGTGGCACATAAGGATTTGTGAAGGTATATGTGATTCGCTCCATTTCTAAGGCATTGTGCAAGATAAACTGCCCTATTTCAGCGACGGCAGATCCTTTCGGAGCTACGCGAGCACCCGTAGATAAAACGGAGCGGTGATTGTCTGCCATTCCAATAGGGGCACCATTCACTTGGTAGAATTTAGCAGGAGCCACATGCCAGTCCATAAGGTAAATATCTTTAGATGTTTCACCTCGATGGTATGTATAATTAGTCATATAGTCTGCAATAATGTTTTGTTGCTTATATAGACTAATAGTGCGAGCGTGTAATGTATTATACGTCGGTCCCGCTTGTACTAGATTGATGGTGCTCAAGTCGATATACACAGTCTCCACAGGACTATTATAAGCAACTTGAAATTGGGTAGGTTTGTTTTCTAATTCGTATTGTGAAATGGCACTAGCTGTTTGAAGACTAGCCAGAGCAATCACTAAAAAGGGATATAGTTTTCTCATCATTGACCTCTCTTATGTGGAAATAGTATACCATAGTCGTAGGTGTAATTCCATGAAGAGTGCATATAAAATTCCATAATATGTATATTGTGTATAATGTTCTTTTATTATATGATTAATGCATAGTTACAGGAGGGATGAATATGGAAATCATCTGTTTTGGCGACAGCATTACACGTGGCTACGATGTACCTTATGGTCGTGGGTGGGTTGAAATCTGCGATGCATCCATTAAGGGCATAAACTTTACGAATTATGGGGTGGATGGCTGCTCTGTACAAGCCATGATTTATAATATTGAAAATTGGGCCGTTACTGCTGTATCTGATCCAACGCGCCATATCTTCTTAATGTGTGGTACCAACGATATCTTACAAGGTCGAGATAGTGCATATGTGTTCAAGACTTTGGTGAAAGCGATTGAATTAGCTAGCACAAAGGGACAGGTTATTATTGGTTTAGAAACTCAAATCGACAGTGAAATGGATGGTTTAGACCTCGTTGTACGAGAGGTTAATGAACAGCTAAAAGCGTACGCAGATGCTCATGATATTAAGGTTATAGACTTCTATACGACATTGTTTGAAGCGGATCAAATTGGACAAATCGTCTTTGCTGGAGAGGTACATCCTAACGAGCTAGGCTATTGCTTAATGGCTTATAAAGCATTAGAAGTATTCACAAGATTATAAAAAGTCCCCTAATGAGCTACCTCATTAGGGGATTTAGTGATTTATTTAGTGATTTATAGTCTTTTTTCATGAAAGCTTGTGGCTTTCACAAGTATAATTAAATTCGTAACGAATTAGTGGTTAGAATTAGCGACGTGCGTTGCCAACCTTAGCGGATTGAGCAATTGCGTATGCAGTGCCTTTTACTAAGTCGTAAGCATCAGCAGTGTTGCCAGATACTGTTACAGCAGCTACAGTGTCTTCAGTTACTGCGAACAATGCAGTTGCGTAAGGGTGTTGTGCACCGTTTGGTACAGTTACAGCGCCGGATTTAACGATGATGTAACGGCCGCCGTTGTTGAATACGTCGTAATGAGCAGCTTGTTTTACACCGTCATAGCTTTCATTGTAAGCGAACAATGCAGCTACTTCACCACCTGCTACTTGACCAGTTTGTTGCATGGAACGCAATTTAGCAGCTGCTACAGCTGTTGGTTGAGTCATGTTAACAGTGATACGCAAAGAGTTGTTGTTTACAACTGCTTCAGTGATTACGTTTGTAGAGAATACATTCGCCACACCGTCACCAGCACGGTTGTAAGTGCTAGCAGTTTTCACTTGGTAGCCATTAGTGTATGCAGGCAAGTCATAAGTGTAAGTTTTGCCGTTCAACAATAAGTCGAAAGCGTTCAATTGGTTAGTTTTGTAACGAGAAACGTATGCACTGCCGTTGCCATTAGCTGTTACGGAGTTTACAGTTTCTTGGTATACAGGTTGGTAGCTAGGTGCGATAGGGTCCATGATTTGAAGACCTACAGCAGTTGTTTGAGGTGCTACGAAGATTGGATCGCCCAATTCTTTAGATACAGGCATTTGTTGAGCCATGTCACCTGCTGTGTAAGGAACCGCTGGCAATGGTGTGTAACCAGGGCGTGGTGCACTTGTTACATAGCCAGATTGGTAAGCTGGTGTAGCCGCTTGAGGTGCTGCGTAAGTATATTGCTCTGCTGCAGCGCGTTCGTAAGCGCGTGCATTAGCATCGATAGATGCAGCGAAAGCGGAGAAGGACATAGTTGTAGCTGCGAATACTGCGAAAGCAGCTGCTAAATGTTTTTTGTTCATAATAATTCACTCCTAAATACATGATTTTTACAAATAACACAAATACTAACATGTATTATATATGAAATTCTGTTAATTGTAAATAAAATATAAATTTTTTTCTTAATTATAAACAAATATAATCAAATGAGTCAAATATTGTACAATTAGCTTAAATTAACCCCAGAATTAAGCACAGAATGTCATATTTACTATATAATAATACTTAGTACAGTAACATATTATATCGAAAAAAATAGTTTTAGGCTATACCTAAGAACAAAAAATATATAAATAAGATGAAATTTGCTGATTATATAAATTATATAAACTGAGATGGTGAAAGTTTCACTAGGGAGGTCTCATGAATATTAGTGTCTATTATGGACGAGCAGGATCAGGCAAGACGCGTGCCGTATATGAACGGATCCGTCAAGTGATGACCGATTGTCCAGGGGAACCCATAATTTTACTCGTTCCTGAACCAGCCACCTATCGGGTGGAGAGGGAACTTGCTGAATTTATGCCTGAAAAAGGCTTGACTACGGTCCGTGTCGTAGGCTTTGGTCGTTTGGGGTACCAAGTATATCAATCGATAGGCTCCAAAGGGGCCGGTCAATCAAGTCTATCTAGCTTTGGCCGGTCTATGTTGTTGCGCCTTGTTATGAAGCGGAAACAAAAGGAGCTAGGCTTATTAGAACAGGCTACAAAGCGTCCTGAGTTTTCTTCTGTATTGCAACAGCTCTTTTCTGAGTTTCGCGCATTCCGCGTCGGTCCTGATGATCTTGAACGTGGGGCGGAGTCCGTTAAAAATAAAGTATTACAAAAGAAGTTGCGTGAACTTGCCATTTGTATGGCTGCCTATGAAGAGGAAATCAGTCGTCATGGGGAACGCGACATCGATCCTATCATGGAAATCGTTGAGGCCTTGCCTCAATCTCCACTGATGGAAAACAGTCATGTCTTTATCGATGGTTTTCATTGGTTTACGCCGACTCACTACGAGTTGATCTATACCTTGTTTGACTTGGCGAAGGAAGCAGTTATTACCATCGACTTGCCAATGGATCCGAAACGCTTACATCTTGCTCGTCGAGGGGACCATCTTTTCAGCCGTCCTTTAGAGATTTATGACACCTTAGTTGCTCGTTATGGCTCTAGTATTAATTGGGTTGGTTTTGACGGGAAACGGGGCCCTCACATCGTACAAGAATTAGAAGCTAATTACTTTACTAGTCCTAGTAAGCAAAATTCTACTGATACTACTATTCCGCTCATTCGTGGTTACAACCGAGAACGGGAAGCTGATGCGGTGGCTCGCCGTATTTTAGCCTACGTAGAATCCTCTCCAGAGGCACGGTACCGCGATGTATGTATTATGCTTCGCGAGTCAGAAACGTACGGAGATACCTTAGAAAAGGTTTTTGCTCGGTATGGCATTCCGCATTTTATCGACCGCCAACGGCCTATGAAAAATCATCCATTAGGCGAATTGTTGACAGCTCTCTTTGATATCGTGCGCCACAGTTACAGCCGAGATAGCATGTTCCTCTTGCTTAAAACGGACTTGATGCCACTCAGCCGTGAGGCCGTAGATGAATTGGAAAACTATGTGCTCGAGTTTGGTATTGACCATTATAAATGGGAACGTGAAAGCTGGCCCTATTTACGAGGCTTTCATGAGGGGCAAGATGAGGAAGGTCACCCTGATGAACCTCGTAGAGCCCGCGTTAATAAAGCACGACAAACTATTATGGACATCCTATCTCCATGGTTTGACTTTGCTGCTCATAGCGAAGGCCATACGGGGGCAGAATGGGGCGAACAGCTGTATGGTCTCTTAGAAACCTTAAAGGTGCCACAGCGCCTCTATGAATGGGCGAAGGACGCAGAAATGGTGGGCGATCAAGAGTCTAAAGCTAGTCATGAACAGATGTACAATGCTGTTATTTCTTTTATAGACGAAATCTCTATGGTCATGAAGGACGAAGTGTTAACACTGGATGAGATGATGTTGCTTCTCGCAGAAGGCTTGAGCGATGTAAATTATTCCATGATTCCACCGTCTTTGGACCATGTGGTGATTACCACCATTGAACGTGGTTATAGCCAATGGTGGCCTAAGGTATTCGTTATGGGCCTCAACCAAGGCGTATTCCCACAAAGCATGGGCGATGAAGGGCTTATTAAGGATAAGGAACGTCAAGAATTGGCGGAGGCAGGCATCACTTTGGCTGAAGGGGCTTTGCCGAAGGCTTTCAACGAAAATTTCCTATTATACCTAGCTATGACGCGGGCATCTGATTCCTTGACGTTGTCCTATGCAAGCTCTGGTGAAGATGGAACCGGCCTTGAGCCATCCCTCGTGGTGAAACGGTTAGAATCCCTTGGCTATGTAGATAAGGCGGTGGATATTCCACTCTCTATTGCACCCGATACCGAGTCGGATTATGTATGGCGACCTTTACAGAGCTTGTCCCTATTATCTGAGCGCTGGGGCGCCCTCTTTAGTGGTCATGAGGTCAATCCATTGTGGTGGGGCCTCTATAACTGGGCTCGTGAAAGCGACACCTACCGTCCTCGTTTAGGTGAGGTATCTCGTGGTATTCGAGATAACAATGATGTGCCTGTCATTACGAAGGATTTAGTAAATGGATTGTTCCTATCTAAAGGTTATATGTCTGGTTCTGTGACGCGTCTAGAGAGATATCAGCAATGTCCGTTCAAGTTCTATGCTCAATATGGTTTGAAACTAGAACCGCGCCGTGTGCGCTCCTTTGGTGCGCCTGAAATTGGTACATTCCTCCATGCTAATTTAGAGCGTTTAGGTAATTATCTATTAGATAACAATAAACAATGGCGTGACCTTAACGAAGAGGATCAACATAACTTGTGCCGTACGGTAGCGGAAGAGATTTTACAAGAAAATCAAGGGGGCGAGGAAACGAGCGATGCCTACCAAAAGGCGATTGAGCAGCGTGTACAAAGAACATTACATGTAACGGTAGACCGCCTCGTAGAGTGGTCGAAGCGCAGTGATTTTGATACGAAATACTTAGAACAAGATTTTGGCCGTCAAGGTGGGTGGGATCCGATTCGGGTACCTCTTGGAGAAAATCGTTATTTACGCCTCATTGGTCAAATTGACCGCATCGATGAGTATACGAGAGATGGTCAAACCTATGGTATGGTTATTGACTACAAATCGGGTGGCGCACACGTAACGGCCCAAGATGTATACTATGGTCTTAAATTGCAGCTCATGACCTATCTATTGGCCTTAGAATCTGCTTATGGTAAAACGAAGGGCGAATTGATAGCTCCTGCAGCTGTGGTGTATTCCTATGTGAAGAACCCTAAAATTCCTGCCGATGCACCTATATCCTATGAGGATGCCATATCACTTGCGAAAGAAAGCAATGCATGGCAAAACAGTGGATACTTCTCTGATGATATCGAATTGTTGACCCATATCGATAATAAATTTTTGTCCTATGGATCTAAACGAGGACCTTATGTACCAATCGCTACGAAAAAGGATCAAACTATTTCTAGTAGAGATTTGCGTAAGGTTAAGAATCCTGGCGAATTTGACGTAATGTGCCGGTATACAAACCAAGTAATGGCTGAAACGGGCCGTAATATTGGGGATGGGAAGTTCCCTATTAAGCCATATCAATTGAATGGCTTTAGACCATGTACATATTGCGATTATCGTACTGTATGCCGTTTTGACTCTAGCCGTAATAAGTATAATTATCTGTCCGTCTTATCTGAAGATGATGCATTAGAACGGATGAAAGAGGCTCTAAACGACGGAAACAACAGTAGCTACGGAAACAATAGTAACGATAGAAATAACAGGAACGATAAAAATAATGGTAACGAAGGAGGTGAAAACCATGGGTGTTAAATGGACGCCAGAGCAAGAGTCTGCCATCATAGCTCCGAAGGACTCGTCCTTAGATAATCAAACCTTGCTTGTGGCGGCTGCGGCCGGCTCAGGTAAAACGGCAGTTCTCGTAGAGCGTATTATTACGCGTCTTAAAGATATGGATAATCCCTTGTCCGTACAAGAGCTCATGGTTGTAACCTTTACAAAGGCGGCAGCTCAAGAGATGAGTGCCCGCATCGGACTAGCCTTGGCAAAAGCCATGGAGTCTACTGATGACGAGGCTATGCAAGAGCGCCTAGAACGACAACTCAATCTCTTGCCGTCTGCTCATATCTCTACGTTGCACTCCTTCTGCCAATGGGTTATTCGTTCCTATTTCTATAAGCTAGATATTAATCCAACGGCGCGCATTGGTAACGAAGCAGAAATGGCGCTCTTACAACAAGAGGTATTAGCCGATTTATTAACTAAATCCTATGAGGAAGGTCTTTATAATATTTATGAATTGGCGGACTTCTTCAGTGATGATAAATCTGATGCAGGCTTAACGGCAAAGATTATGTCTTTATATAACTATGCCATGTCCCTTGCCAATCCTGATGGATGGTTACGAAAAGCCTTAGAGCCTTATAAAGAGGCTATGACTATAAGCCCAAGCGATACGCTATGGGGCCAATACATGTGGGATAAGCATGTAGCTGTTATCGACCACATTCGTGAGCGTTTAGAGCGGATGGAACAAATCTTGCTCGATCCAGTGGGGCCTCATAAATGGCAAAACATATACGATAACCAACTAGCCGCACTAGGTATGCTTTCAAATGCTCAAACATGGGACGATATGGGTGAAGCTTGTAAGCATATGGATACCTTTATTAAGGACCAGTTCCGCATGGGTTCAAAAGAGGGACAAGCCTTTGATCCTATATTAGTAGCAGAGTTTAAATCTTTAGGTTCCCAAAATAAAGATGACCTTAAAGCGATGCAAGCTGCTGTATTCACAGTGCCAGAAGCTACCTTGCAAGAGCAGTTCAAGGCTCAATATCCAATCATTGAAGGGCTTGTAGAGCTAACTATTGCGTTCCATCAGGCGTATCGGGACATGAAACAAGAGCAAGGCATCATGGACTTTAGTGACCTCGAGCATCTATGCTTGGCCCTTCTCGTAGAGCCGGGCACAGAGGATGATCCTCAGCCGTCCGATGTAGCGAAGGAGTTGCAAGATACGTTCAAAGAAATCATGGTCGACGAATACCAAGATACGAACGGCGTGCAAGAGACGATTATCAACTTGATTTCTCGCGTTGATAACCGGTTCTACGTAGGGGACGTGAAGCAAGCGATTTACAGCTTCCGTATGGCGGACAGTTCTCTATTTATGGAGAAATACAATACCTACGGCGGCACTGATGCGGTGGAGCGCCGCATCGACCTAGCGAAGAACTTCCGATCTCACGAAAATATCTTGGCCGCAACGAATTTCTTGTTCTATCAAATCATGACGGAAGAGGCGGCAGAGCTTAATTATACGGAGGCAGAATCCCTCATTCCTGGCCGTATCGTAGAGGATGCACCAGAAGATTGGATTGGAGGCGACGTGGAATTGCAGCTCCTCGATGTGAGTAAGGACACCCTAAGTGCTAGTGAAAGCGACGAGGACGAAGGGGATGACCCTGAAAATAACGAGCGGGAACTCGATTTCATCATCCAAAAGATTAAGGAAATCCACGGAGCCAAGAAGAAGGTACAAAATCCAGATGGCACGTTCCGTCAAATCGAGTGGCGTGACTTTGCTATTTTGCGCAGATCCTTGGCTGGTTGGGGCACTCGTGCCGTAGAGGCCATGCGTCAAGCGGGTATCCCTGCGGTGGTAAATGAGCGCGACGGTTACTTTGAAGCACAGGAAATTCAACTCTTATTAGCATTGTTATCCATCATAGATAATCCGGAACAAGACTTACCGATGGCAGCAGTGTTGCACTCTGGTCTCGTAGGTCTTGATGCAAACGAACTAGGTGCACTGCGCCTATCTGGTGAGGGCTCTTTGTGGTCTCTCATGCCCGCCTATGCAGAAGAGGCTCAAGATGAGCGCTTATTAGCTTTTATTGGTCATATGGAGCGGTGGCGCACATTGTCCCGTCGTCACGGTGTGACCGATTTGCTATGGGATATTTACGAATCCCAAGATTATGTAAACTATGTAGGAGCTATGCCAAATGGTCTTGTGCGCCGCGCGAACGTGCTCGCCTTATACGACCGAGCTAAGGGCTATGAGGCCTCTGGCTTCCGTGGTCTCTTTAGATTCTTGCGCTTTGTGGAAAGCTTGCGCGATAGCAACCAAGATATGCCCCTTGCCAATGTGGTGAGCGAAGCGGACAATGTGGTGCGCCTCATGACCATCCATAAGAGTAAGGGCCTTGAGTTCCCTGTGGTGTTCTTATCTGGCGTTCAAAAACGGTTCAATATGATGGATCTTCGCTCAGAGCTCCTCATCGATAAAAATGCAGGTCTTGGCTTAAAGGGATACTTTCCGGATATTCGGGTGTCTTTCCCAACTATGCCGTGGTTCTACGTGAAAGACGTCAAAGAAGCAGCCCTCAAAGCCGAGGAGCAGCGTATTCTTTACGTAGCCTTAACACGGGCTAGAGATAAGCTGTTCATGACAGGATTTGTTAAAGGGTTTAAGAATTCTGCCGGTAAACTATCTAGCCTAGGTGAGCTTATAAACAATGTTGCCGCTGTAGAAGGGCAACAGTTGCCGACGGATATTATCACCCAAGCTAATACGTATCTAGAATGGTTAATTATGGGCTTTACCCGTCATTTGGATGGTGGTAACCCATTGCGCGTAGCCATTGAGTACGAAGGGCCGACCTATTTTGATTTGCCAGATAAGAAGTGTCGCATCAAGGTGGAAGTTCACGATGGTTCTCTCTACGGTGACCTCGATTATAAAGCAGATATCGATGAAACTACTATCAATAAGGTACGTGAATTACAAGCTGTTAACTCTGTGGAACTACCACAGGAAATAGTAGATCGATTTAACTACACCTACCCGTACAGCGATGCTACACGTCGTACTGCTAAAATCTCTGTTAGTGAATTAAAACGACGATTCCAAGAACGTGAACTGGAAGCAGGGACAATCGATACCCTCAATGAACCAGTTGTTACTGTAGATGTTACAGTTTCATCTGACGAATTGGCTAACTCCGTATTCGGCCGCAAGCCGCAAGCATTACAGTCCGAAGAGGATGTGTTGACAGGGGCTCAATGGGGGACCTTGATGCATGAGGCCATGCAATGGCTACCTCTTGCGCAGTATACCCAATCTTCTTTAACAAAAGAGCTTGATGCACTTGTAACGAAAGGGACTTTCACAGAGGAAGAACGAAATCTATTGAGCGATACAAGTTTATATAAATTCTTTAGTTCTGACCTTGGGAAGCGTCTTATCAACGCTAAGCGCATCGAACGTGAATTGCCGTTTAGTATGCTCTTTGAAGGAAAACGCGTATATGACACCTTAGAGGATGGGGAGAATCTATTTCTCCAAGGTATTATCGATACGGCCTTTGAAGAGGACGGTGAATGGGTTCTCGTAGATTACAAGACGGACCGCGTCAAATCTGGGGAAGACCTCATCAAGCGCTATAAAATACAAATGGACCTCTACAAAGAGGCATTACAACGATTGACGGGAATGCCTGTGAAAGCATGTTATATCTATAGCTTCCGCTTGCACGATGCAATCATTATAGATTAGTCTATAACAATCGTAAGATTGGCATCAGGCTGATGCGTACTGTATAAATCTATACAGATGTAGCCCTATAGTCCAGCAAATATAAGGTCTATCAAATATAAAAAGCTCTCTATCCTTGGATAGGGAGCTTTTGTGTTAACTGTATATATATAACTAAAATCAATTATCTAGATTGCGTCTTACAGGTCTATATGCGGTAGTTTAGGCAAATTCAAAGCCTTTTTCTTTTTATGTTTGGATGGGGCGAATACTTTTAGTACACGTGGTAATACTTCGATATCTACGGGCATAGATGGACCTGGATCACCATCCATATTGGTTGCTAAATCGTCAACATTAGATAAGAGCTCGATGGATGCTTTACTCACAGTTAAGGTAGTTGTATAACGAGAGTTATAAATGGCACCACTAATGATGAGCGGTATTACGCTGAGAATATCGAGAATAAAGTATTCTTTGAAGATGATGATACGCATGTAGCCGTCATCTACCGAGGCTTCAGGCATAAACCGTTCAAAACTAGATACTACATTGGTAAGCAATGCTAAAACGAGAGGAGATTTACAGATAAAATCATCGTTCTCAGTTTTGATGCGGTATGTATAGTCTTTAGTAGTAAATAACGCTTGGCCTGCGCGCAAGAAGTAGGCGAGAGGGCCGAGTATGCTTTTCTCTTTTGGCGTAACCTCTTCTACTACTTTAGGGATAACACCTGCTGCGATATTATTACAGAAATATTTGTCGTTGCAGCGGCCTATATCAATTGTTCTCGTTTCATTGATGTCGATGCGTTTGATCGCTTG
>FLSK01168191.1_pt1 | contig 11248 bp, 9 predicted proteins | sample 1550541 | NCBI WGS metagenome assembly FLSK01 (sample SAMEA4031773, study PRJEB14383) | metagenome | biome: human; feature: oral; material: saliva | place: Philippines | collected 2014
ATTTACTAAGGAATACTGCAATGCTGTTGGCACTTTCTTTGCGTGATTTTGTCATTGTTGAAAACCTGAATCTTGATTTTCAAAACGGCTTTACCGTATTGACGGGCGAGACCGGCGCAGGCAAATCGATTACTCTGGACGCGATTGGCTTGTTGTTGGGCGATAAAGCCGATTACAGCCAAGTGCGCAGCGGCGCCAAAGAAGCGCAGTTGTCGGCTTTGTTCGACATCAGCGGTTTGCCTGAGCTGAAAGCGCAGCTGCAGGAGCAAGGCCTTTTGGAAGAAGATGCCGAAGAGCTCAGCATCCGCCGTATTATCGATGCCAAGGGTAAAAGCCGCAGTTATATCAATAATCAGGCTGCAACATTGGCGCAGCTGAAAGCCATCGGTGAGCAGTTAATCGATATTCACGGCCAAAATGCCCATCATTCGCTAAATCAAGAGTCTGCACAACGCGAGTTGTTGGATGCGTTTGCCGGCAGCAAAGAGCAGGCAGAAACAGTCAAGCAGCTTTATCAAAATTGGGTCAATGCGAAAAAGGCACTGCAAGAAGCACAAGAGCAGGCAGAAACCATGGCCATCGAACGTGAGCGTTTGGAATGGCAGTTCAATGAATTGAACCAATTGGAGCTCAAACCCAATGAATGGGAAACCTTAAGCCAAAGCCACGACAGCCTGGCGCATTCGGCCGAGTTGCTGCAAACCGCCGAACAGGTGGGCGACAGTATAGACGGAGACAACGGCATCCAACGTCAAATCTACCAATGCCAAAAACTACTGGGCAATCTGCAAAACATTGAACCGCGCTTTGCCGAAAGCCTGAATATGTTGGCAAGTATTGAAGCCGAGTTGGGGGAAATCAGTGCCAATATGCGCGATGTGGCCGGCCGCAGCGATATCGATCCGAATGAATTGGCCGCACAAGAAAGCCGTATGGGCGAATTGATGAGCATGGCGCGCAAATACCGCATTGAGCCGGAAGAGTTGCCGCAAAAGTTGGCGGAAATTGACGAGCGCCTGCAAAACCTGCAAGCGGCTGCCGATTTGGAAGCCTTGGAAAATACAGTCGCACGCAATCTTGCCGAATACCATGAAGCCGCTCACGTTCTCTCCGCCATGCGCCATCAGGCGGCCGGTCGTTTGGGCGAAGAGACCACCGAGCATATGCAGCATTTGGCCATGAAAGGCGCACGTTTTGACATCATCTTGTTGCCATCTTCGCCGACCGCACATGGTTTGGAACAGGTGCAATTCCAAGTGGCGGCGAATAAAGGCAATCCGTCACGTCCTTTGAATAAAGTGGCTTCCGGTGGCGAATTGGCGCGTATCAGCTTGGCTTTGCAAGTGGTTGCCAGCCAATACACGCAAGTGCCGACATTGATTTTTGACGAAGTGGATACCGGTATTGGTGGTGGCGTCGCTGAAATGGTCGGTAAAGCTTTGCGTGCCTTAGGTAAAAAACATCAAGTCTTGGCGGTAACCCATCTTCCTCAAGTTGCCTCTTGCGGTGAAAACCATTGGCAGGTGCGCAAGCATAGCGAAGGCGAACAAACCGTCAGCGAAATCAGCGTCTTGAACCATCATCAGCGCATTGAGGAAATCGCGCGTATGCTGGGTGGCGAAATCATTACCGATACCACACGCAGCCATGCTGCCGAACTCTTGCATCTGGCCGCCGCCTAAAAGCCTTAAGGCCGTCTGAAAATGAAATTCAGACGGCCTTTTCCGTATTTTGCGCCCTTTCAGACAAGCAGAATACAAGGTATGATTATAGCGTCTGTTTACAAGGAAATTTTGATGAAAGTCCTGTTTATCGCCGATCCGATGGCAAGTTTTAAAACCTATAAAGACACTACTTACGCCATGATGCGTGAAATGGCAAAGCGCGGTTGGCAGCTTTTTCATACCTTGAGCGGAGAATTGTCCGTCCGTGAAGGCTGGGTGGTGGCTCAGGCAGCGGCATTTGAGTTTGTCGGTGCGAAGAACGATGACGATCACGAATGGTTTAAAGCAGAGGCAAAAGTTCAGACGGCCTTAAAAGATTTCGATGCGGTCATTATGCGCACTGATCCGCCGTTTGATATGCAATATTTGTACGCAACCCAATTTTTGACATTGGCACAGCAGCAGGGCGCAAAAGTATTTAACAGCGGACAAGCAATGCGCGATTTTAATGAAAAATTGGCTATTTTGAACTTCAGCCAGTTCACCGCGCCCACTTTGGTGACCACGCGTTCTGCCGATGTCCGTGCCTTTTTGAAAGAACACGGCGACATCATCATCAAACCTTTGGACGGCATGGGCGGTATGGGCATTTTCCGCCTGACCGAATCCGACCCTAATATCGGCAGTATCCTTGAAACCCTGATGCAGCTTGATTCACGCACCATCATGGCACAACGCTATATTCCTGAAATCGTACATGGCGACAAGCGCATTTTGATTATTGGCGGGGAAGTTGTTCCGTATGCTTTGGCGCGTATTCCGCAAAACGGTGAAACGCGCGGCAACTTGGCTGCCGGCGGTCGCGGCGTGGCACAGGAATTGAGCGAGCGCGACCGTGAAATTGCAGAAACCCTTGCGCCTGAATTGAAACGCCGCGGCATCTTGCTTGCCGGTTTGGATGTCATCGGCAGCAACCTGACCGAAGTCAATGTAACCAGCCCGACCGGCTTCCAAGAGATCATGAAGCAAAAAGATTTCGACGTTGCTGCCATGTTCGCAGATGCCGTGGCATCTTGGGTAAAACAATAAATCCAAAGGCCGTCTGAAAATTGACCCGACCGTTTCTTTTCAGACGGCATTCTAATGTTGAGTATATGATGAAACCATCTTCCTATGCTTCTGAGAAAAAAGGCAAAAGCGGCATCAAGCGCATTATCAACGCGTTTGGTTATTCCAAAGACGGACTGGCTGCCGCGTATCGTTATGAAAGCGCATTTCGCCAAGTTTTTTGGTTGAACCTGATTTTAATTGTCTTGGCGTTGTTTCTTGATTTCGGCTCGGTCACCAAAATGGTGCTTGTTGTCGCATCGTTTATTTCATTGATTACCGAATTGTTTAATACCGCCGTCGAGGCAGCCGTTGACCATACCTCTACTGAAAAACACGAGCTGGCCAAGCGTGCCAAAGATGCCGGTTCGGCCACGCAACTGATGGCTTTGTTCATGTTATTTATTGTTTGGATTATTGCATTAACTGCTTAAAAATGTGGTAATATGGTAATTCGTTAGGATTAGATAGTATTAATTAATCTATATCAAAGTTTTCAGACGGCCTTTGGTTGTAAGATGAAGACTGTATATCCCAGCCATTTGGCAAACACAAGGAGCAAAACATGAAAAAATTAATGGCAACCCTGATTCTGGCAGGCTTGGCAACTTCCGTATCTGCAGCCGGTATCCATATTGAAGACGGTTGGGCACGTGCCACTGTCGAAGGTATGAAAATGGGTGGCGCATTCATGAAAATCCAAAACGATGAAGCCAAACAAGACTTCTTGGTAGGCGGCAGCAGCCCTGTTGCAGAACGCGTTGAAGTACACACCCATATTAACGACAACGGCGTTATGCGTATGCGCGAAGTTAAAGGCGGCGTGCCTTTGGCTGCAAAAGGCGTAACCGAGCTGAAACCAGGCAGCTACCACGTTATGTTCATGGGTCTGAAAAAACCGCTGAAAGAAGGCGAAAAAGTACCTGTAACCCTGAAATTCAAAAACGCGAAATCTCAAACTGTCGAGCTGGAAGTGAAAACTGCACCACAATCCGGCATGGATCACGGTCACGGCCATGGTCACGGTGGCGCGCATCAGCACTAATTGCTTGAATTTGCATATAAAGGCCGTCTGAAAGTCATTGGGCTTTCAGACGGCCTTTTCTGTCGTTAAATCAAAATGTGCTAAAATCAAGCTTTAAAAAATATATTTGAAACCCACATTCCCCTCATGAATACTACCAACACACCAACAAACATCATCGTCGGCCTTTCCGGCGGCGTCGATTCATCCGTTACCGCAGCCCTGCTCAAACAGCAAGGCCATCAAATCAGTGGCGTGTTCATGCAGAACTGGGAAGATGACGACAACGACGAATATTGCAGCATCAAACAAGATTCCTTTGATGCTATTGCCGTTGCCGATATCATCGGAATCGATATCGACATCGTCAATTTTGCTGCGCAATATAAAGACAACGTATTTGCCTATTTCCTCAAAGAATACAGCGCGGGCCGCACGCCAAATCCGGATGTCTTGTGCAATGCTGAAATTAAATTCAAATGCTTTTTGGACTATGCCATAGAGCAGGGTGCCGATACCATTGCCACCGGGCACTATGCCCGCAAAGAAGTTCGCAACGGAGTGCATTACCTGCTCAAAGGCTTGGATCAAAACAAAGACCAAAGCTATTTCCTGTACCGCCTCAAACCTTTCCAACTCGAGCGCGCAATTTTCCCATTGGGCGAGTTGGAAAAACCTGAAGTCCGCCGTCTTGCCGAAGAATTCAAATTACCGACCGCAACCAAAAAAGACAGTACCGGTATTTGCTTTATCGGCGAACGCCCGTTCCGCGAATTTCTGCAAAAATACCTGCCGACCAATAATGGCAAAATGGTTACCCCTGGAGGCAAAGTAGTCGGCGAACACGTCGGCCTGATGTTTTACACGCTGGGCCAACGCAAAGGCTTGGGTATCGGCGGCGCAGGCGAGCCATGGTTTGTTGCGGCCAAGGATTTGACCAAAAACGAACTGATTGTCGTCCAAGGTCATGACCATCCTTTGCTTTATACACAAAGCCTGATTATGAACGATTTGAGTTTCACATTGCCGGAACGTCCGAAAGAAGGCCGCTATACCTGCAAAACGCGCTACCGCATGGCTGACGCGCCTTGTACGTTGCGTTACTTAGATGATGAAACCATTGAGCTTGTTTTTGATGAGCCGCAATGGGCGGTAACGCCCGGCCAATCTGCGGTACTGTACGACGGCGATGTGTGCTTGGGCGGCGGCATCATCATGTCCACCGACAAGCCTGTCATTATTACTGCTTAACACAAGGGCCGTCTGAAAACGAAGCGGCGGATTAAATCAAGCCTTTCAGACGGCCTCCATTCTAAAAACGACTAAAACAAAGACTGAATCAACATGGAAAAACTCTGGCTCAAAAGCTACGAACAAGGCGTCAATGCCGAAATCGACATCACACAATACAGCTCCATCAGCGACGTATTCCGTCAAAGTGTTGAGAAATTCTCAGATAAACCTGCTTTTCAAAACATGGGCAAAACGCTGACTTATGCCGAAGTGGGCAAGTTGGCGACCGATTTTGCGTCTTACCTGCAAAACGTATTGAAACTGCCGCGTGGTGAGCGTGTGGCAATTATGATGCCGAACGTTTTGCAATATCCGATTGCGCTTTTCGGTATTTTGCAGGCCGGTTTGGTGGCAGTGAATACCAATCCGCTTTATACGCCGCGCGAGTTGGAGCATCAGCTGAAAGACAGCGGTGCGACCACGATTGTCGTGTTGGAAAACTTTGCCAATACGCTGGAGCTGGTGTTGCCGCGTACACAAATCAAACATGTGATTGTCGCATCGATCGGCGAGATGTTCGGCATGATTAAAGGCGCGTTGATGAACTTCGTCATCCGCAAAGTGAAAAAAATGGTGCCGGAATACCGCATTCCCAATACCGTGACTTTTCAGACGGCCTTGAAGCAAGGTGCGGCAAATACGTTCAAGCCCGTCGAATTGACGCGCGATGACACAGCCTTGCTGCAATATACTGGCGGCACGACCGGCTTGGCGAAAGGCGCCGTCCTCAGCCACGGCAATATCTGCGCCAATATGTTGCAGGCAAAAGAATGGATTAGAAACAGCCTGCGTGAAGGCGAAGAAACGGTTATTGCCGCGTTGCCGCTTTATCATATCTTTGCCTTAACGGTAAACCTGATGATTTTTGCGAATACCGGTTCCAAAATCATCCTGATTACCAACCCGCGCGACATGAAGGGGTTTATCGGCGAATTGAAAAAAGAGCCGATCAGCGTGTTCATCGGTGTGAATACCCTGTTTAATGCGATGGTCAACCGTCCGGATTTCGCCGAAGTTGATTTTTCCCGTTTGAAGCTGACTTTGGGCGGCGGTATGGCAACGCAAAAAGCCGTGGCGGAAAAATGGAAAAAAATCACTGGTACGCCGATTGTGGAAGCTTACGGTTTGACCGAAGCCAGCCCGGGCGTATGTTGCAATCCTTTGAATATCGAGGCTTACAGCGGCGGTATCGGTTTGCCGGTTCCTTCGACCGAAGTCGAATTGCGCGATGCGGACGGCAAAGAAGTGCCTATCGGACAGCCGGGCGAATTGTGGGTGCGCGGCCCGCAAGTGATGAAAGGCTATTGGAACCGTCCGGAAGAAACCGCCAAAGCAATCGATGCGCGCGGCTTTTTGGAAACCGGCGACATTGCCGTGATGGATGAAAAAGGCTGGCTGAAGCTGGTGGACCGCAAAAAAGATTTGATTGTGGTATCCGGTTTCAATGTATATCCGAACGAAATCGAAGAAGTGGTGGCCAGCAACGACAAAGTCTTGGAAGTCGCCTGTATCGGCGTGGCAAGCGAGAAAACCGGCGAAGCGATTAAAGTTTTCGTCGTACGCAAAGACCCGTCTTTGACCAAGGAAGAGCTGATCGATTTCTGCCGCAAAGAATTGACTGCTTATAAAGTGCCGAAAGACATCGAATTCCGCGATGAGTTGCCAAAATCCAACGTCGGCAAAATCCTGCGCCGCGAGCTGCGCTGATATACAGAATCAGTATGATAAGGCCGTCTGAAAACGCTGTTTTCAGACGGCCTGAAGCTTTTGCCGTTTGCCAGAATATGCTGCTTCAAGTTAAAATCATACATTCCAACATGGGTATCACATCATGACTAAATTTATTTTCGTAACCGGCGGCGTTGTATCTTCTTTGGGTAAAGGTATCGCCGCCGCTTCTATTGCTACTATTCTTGAGTCGCGTGGCTTGAACGTGACCATGCTTAAGCTCGACCCGTATATCAACGTTGACCCGGGTACCATGAGCCCGTTTCAACACGGCGAAGTGTTCGTGACCGATGACGGCGCGGAAACTGACCTCGACCTCGGTCACTACGAGCGTTTCATCAACGCCACCATGACCCGCCGCAACAGCTTCAGTACCGGCCAAGTCTATGAAAACGTGATTGCCAAAGAGCGTCGCGGCGACTATCTGGGCGGTACCGTACAAGTGATTCCGCACATTACTGATGAAATCAAACGCCGTATCCATGAGGGCGCAGCCGGTTATGATGTAGCGATTGTCGAAATCGGCGGTACAGTCGGCGACATCGAATCGTTGCCTTTCTTGGAAGCCATCCGCCAAATGCGTAGCCAGCTCGGCCGCAACAATACATTGTTTGCCCACCTGAGCTATGTTCCTTACATTGCTGCCGCCGGTGAAATCAAAACCAAACCGACCCAGCATACCGTTAAAGAAATGTTGAGCATCGGTTTGCAACCGGACATCCTGATCTGCCGTATGGATAGAGAAATGCCTGCGGACGAGCGCCGTAAGATTGCTTTGTTCTGTAACGTTGAAGAACGTGCCATCGTGGGCAGCTACGATGTGGACAGTATTTACGAATGCCCTGAAATGCTGCACAACCAAGGCATCGACAGCATTATTACCGAGCAGCTCCAACTGAATGTCAAACAAGCCGATTTGACCGAATGGAAGAAAATCGTTCACGCGATTCAAAATCCGAAACATACCGTCAAAATCGCGATGGTCGGCAAATACGTTGATTTGACCGAGTCCTACAAATCATTGATCGAAGCCCTGAAACACGCCGGTATTCACACTGAAACCGACGTACAAATTACCTTTGTCGACAGCGAAAGCATCGAGAAGGGCAATGGCGACGTTTCCATGCTCAAAGGCATGGACGCGATTTTGGTACCGGGCGGCTTCGGTTCACGCGGAGTAGAAGGCAAAATTGCCGCCGTACGCTATGCGCGTGAAAACAACGTACCATACTTGGGCATCTGCTTGGGTATGCAAATCGCCCTGATCGAATACGCCCGCGATGTTGCAGGCTTGAAGGGTGCGAACTCTACCGAGTTTGACTTGAAATGCGCCGCGCCTGTCGTTGCCCTGATTGACGAATGGCAAACTGCCGACGGCAGCGTAGAAACCCGCGACGAATCTGCCGATTTGGGCGGCACCATGCGTTTGGGTGCGCAAGAAGTTGATCTCAAACCGGGCAGCCTTGCCGCAAAAATCTACGGCAGCGAACATATCCGCGAACGCCATCGCCACCGCTATGAGGTTAACAACAACTATGTTCCTCAGTTGGAAAAAGCAGGTTTGGTCATCGGCGGCGTATCCGCAGGCCGTGAGCGTTTGGTTGAAACCATCGAATTGCCAAATCATCCTTGGTTCTTCGCGTGTCAGTTCCATCCGGAATTTACTTCCAATCCGCGCAAAGGCCATCCTTTGTTCAGCGCGTTTGTGAAAGCCGCGTTGGGTAACAAAAAAGCCTGATTGATGTGATTGAAAAAGCACCCGTTTCCGGGTGCTTTTTTGTTTTCAGACGGCCTTAGAAGTTATTTGTCTTCATTGACTTCGCGGTCGTTCAAAGGTTGTACGGGACGGTTGTTTTCGCCGCCGATAATGTCGCGCATGGCTTTAAACTGCGCCGCATCTGCCTGAACCGGAGTTTTTAAGACAACCCAAGTAACGTTTTCGCTGCAAGGCGGCGTTGTCAGCGAGCCTTTCAGTTGGAAGGACTTGCTATCTTTAGGCAGCAGGACTTGGATATTCAAGTTTTTCAACGTTACGGATTCGCCTGCTTTCAGTTTTTTGGCAGTAAGTGCGGATAAGGCAGGATTGTTTTTGCCCGGTTTAAATACAGAGCCGATGACTGCCAAAGTACCGTCTTCGGCTTGATGGACGAAATGCGCTTCCATCGGGAAATGTCTGCCTTTGAAAGTATGTTCGCTCGGCGTATGGAAATGGAATTGTTTAAAGGTATAGGTTTTACCGTTAATCACGATGGTTTGAGCCTTGCCTTGCGGCGTGGCTTGAAGGGTATGGCCGTTATTTTCTACTTTGTAGTCGGCGACGTTGTAACGGTATGCCAGTTGTTTGCCTTTTACTGCTTTTGTTGTGGAGAAATCCACTGGAGATTGCTGTTTGCCTGTTTTGCAGACAGCAAAGTCTTCACTCAAATCGCCCCAGTGTGCAGCATCGTTTTCACCTGTGTAAGACCAATGTGCATGATGGGTTTCGGCGGATACCGTTGCAGTAGAGACAGCCATTAGCAAAGATAAAAAGAGATGTTTGTTCAACATAAGGATTCCTATTTATTTATATTAGGTAAAAGGAAAAATTTATACCAAATAAATTGTTGATATAAAAAAGCTTCTTAATAAGAAGAAAGTTAATAATAGTGGTAATTTGGGAGTATTAGGTTGATATATGGCAAAAATTTATCAAGCAATCATTTTTGATTAAATGATTACAATAAGAGGGTTGATTGTCCTTGTTGTAACTTTGAATGGGGGAGGCCGTCTGAAATTTTTTTCAGACGGCCTGTTTTATTTGAAAATGTTGTAAAAAGTCTAAACTCTAATGAATAAAAGTGTCTATCAAGATGAAAGTAGTTGTTTGTAGTGTTGGAAAACATTAATATTGCCAAACGTGTTTTCACGAGATTTTAACTTTGTTTTGGAGAGAATAATGAAAAAATCGATTATCGCTTTGGTTATTGCCGGTTTGCCGCTGGCTGCCTCTGCAGAAGTGATTCTGTATGGTCAAATCAAAAGCAGCGTGACCGTTGGTCAAGTAAAAATCAAAGGTGATGCAGGTTCTGAAACCAGCTCTACCGCAACCAGCATCAATGACAATACCTCCCGTATCGGTTTTAAAGGTAGCGAGAACTTGGGCGGTGATTTGAAAGCCATCTGGCAAGTTGAACAAAAAACAGCCATTACCGGCGGTTCACAAGGTTTTGCCAATCGCGATTCCTTCATCGGTTTGCAAGGTAAATTCGGTAAAGTCCGTGCCGGTAAACTCAGCAATATGCTGAACGAAATGGATACCATCGATCCATGGATGTACAAAACCAATGCCGCAGGCTTGGGCATCTTTACCCGTACCGGCAACCGTAATGCCGCTGTACGCTACGACAGCCCGGATTTTGGCGGATTCAAATTCAACGTGTCTTACGCACCGCGCGACAACCGCAATCCTTCAGACAAATACACGCACTCCAAACCGGCCAAAGACCAATACACCGGCGGCGTGAGCTTCTCTAAAAACGGCTTTACTGCCAATGCGGCTTACGGCCACTACAACGGCGCGTACACCGATAATTCTGGCAAAGTCAAAGCGGCACAAATCGCCAAAGTCGAAACTTATTACGATAAAGACAATCTCTTTGTCGGCGGCGGCGTACACTATGCCAAAGGCCATGAGACAGGCAACGAATATTTAGGCTATTTCACCGATGGTTTTAATGAGTACAAGGGTAGTGACATTACTGTCGATACAGGCAAATCTGAAGCCGTAAAAGTAGTTGATGCAGCGGTAACTGTCGGCTACAAATTCGGCAACGTGACCCCACGCATTACTTACGCACACGGCTGGCCTGCCAAGGGCGTGAACAGCAGCGAGAAATTGGTGGATAAATTCGACCAAGTCGTTGTCGGCGGCCAATACACCTTCAGCAAACGCACCGGCATCAATGCCCAACTGGCGTATCTGAAAGTCGGCAACAAAACCCGTCTGACTGCGGCCAACAAAGGCGGCGTTGAACAAAAAGCCGCTTCTGTGGGCCTGTATCACAAATTCTAAGCTGTCTCTAAAGACAAGGCCGTCTGAAAAATTTCAGACGGCCTTTTTGTTGATTAAAGTGGTTTATTTGTCGTGGTTGGTCAGCGTTGTACCGTGACGGCCGCCGCGTTCTTTCAAACGTTGTACCAAGCCTTCGACCGTTGTCGGCATACCGTCGATACAGAATGCCTGATACAGGGCGGTGTGCAGGGCATCGTTGCGGCTGAACGCATTGCCGATCAGCTTCCAATCGCCTTTACGCGGCTCGATCCAGCGGTGGTTTACTGTGTCGCCGTAAGCGAATACTTTGTAAGACGAACGCTTATCGTTGCTGTAAGTAAAGGATGTGCGGGCGCAATAGAGGCCTTCGACGGAGAGGTTGTCGTAGCCTTTGTCGGAGCG
>FLSK01376664.1_pt1 | contig 11206 bp, 12 predicted proteins | sample 1550541 | NCBI WGS metagenome assembly FLSK01 (sample SAMEA4031773, study PRJEB14383) | metagenome | biome: human; feature: oral; material: saliva | place: Philippines | collected 2014
GCCGCCCAATCGGGACACAAGTTTGAAATCAATGAGATGGACTATCAGGCATTTGCCGACGGCTTCGGCTATGAAGAAACCGAAGACCAGGCCGCCGCCATTGCCGCCGTGATTAAAGACTTGACGCAGGCGAAGCCGATGGACCGCCTTGTGTGCGGCGATGTTGGCTTCGGTAAAACAGAAGTCGCCCTGCGCGCCGCGTTTGTGGCGGTGATGGGCGGCAAACAGGTCGCCGTACTCGCCCCGACCACGCTTCTGGTCGAGCAGCACGCGCAAAACTTCGCCGACCGCTTCGCCGATTTCCCCGTGAAAGTCGCCAGCCTTTCGCGTTTCAACAACAGCAAAGCCACCAAAGCCGCGCTGGAAGGCATGGCAGACGGCACGGTCGATATCGTTATCGGCACGCACAAATTGGTGCAGGACGACATAAAATTCAAAAACTTAGGTTTAGTGATTATTGATGAAGAACACCGCTTCGGCGTGCGCCAGAAAGAGCAGCTCAAACGCCTGCGCGCCAATGTTGACATCCTCACCATGACCGCCACGCCGATTCCGCGCACCCTCAGCATGGCGCTCGAAGGCCTGCGCGACTTCTCGCTGATTACCACCGCGCCCAGCCGCCGCCTCGCCGTCAAAACCTTTGTCAAACCCTTCAGCGAAGGCAGCGTGCGCGAAGCCGTGTTGCGTGAACTCAAACGCGGCGGGCAGGTATTTTTCCTACATAATGAAGTGGATACCATCGAAAACATGCGCGAGCGGCTGGAAACCCTGTTGCCCGAAGCCCGCATCGGCGTGGCGCACGGACAACTGCGCGAGCGCGAGCTGGAGCAAGTCATGCGTGACTTTTTACAGCAACGATTTAACGTGTTGCTCTGTTCCACCATCATCGAAACCGGTATCGACATTCCCAACGCCAACACCATCATCATCAACCGCGCCGACAAATTCGGGCTGGCGCAACTGCACCAGCTTCGCGGGCGCGTCGGCCGCAGCCACCACCAAGCCTACGCCTACCTGCTCACGCCCGAATACATCACCAAAGACGCAGAAAAACGTCTCGACGCCATCGCGGCGGCAGACGAACTCGGCGCAGGTTTCACCTTAGCCATGCAGGATTTGGAAATCCGCGGCGCAGGCGAAATTCTCGGCGAAGGACAATCCGGCGAAATGATACAGGTCGGCTTCACGCTCTACACCGAAATGCTCAAGCAAGCCGTACGCGACCTCAAAAAAGGCCGCCAGCCCGACCTCGATGCACCATTGGGCATCACCACCGAAATCAAACTGCACAGCCCGGCATTATTGCCTGAAGACTACTGCCCCGACATTCATGAGCGCCTCGTCCTCTACAAACGCCTCGCCGTCTGCGAAACTGTGCAGCAAATCAACGCCATATACGAAGAACTCGTCGACCGCTTCGGCCTGCCCGAACAACCCGTCAAAACCCTCATCGAAAGCCACCACCTGCGGCTTGCGGCAAAAGAACTGGGCATCGATGCCATTGATGCGACCAGCGAAGCGGTAACGGTAACTTTCGGGAAAAACAACAATGTCGATCCAACCGAAATCATCCTGCTGATTCAGACAGATAAGAAATATCGGCTGGCAGGGGCAGACAAGTTGAAGTTTACGGCTCAGATGGAGGATGTGGGGACGCGGATTAAGACAGTGAAGAGTGTGTTGAAGACTTTGAAAGAAAGAGTGATAGCAAATTAGGGGCTAGTGAAAAGAGGTCGTCTGAAATTTTGCAGACGACCTGCAATACCATTTATACAGAAAACAGAATATCATTGGTGATGTCTAGAACAAGTTTAGCCTGTATAAGTATAGTATGCACCATGAAGTACACATATAGTTTAAAAATTTCACACAACTATTTTTAGCAATCTATACTACCAAATTGTCAATCAATTTCAAAATAATTAGCATATAAAATATTAAATTAAAAAGGATACGCAATGCTTCATGCTGTTATACATGGTAAAAGCAGTCGCTGGTTAAAAGATGCTAAAAAGAAATTTTCTACTCAATCTGAAGGTAACCATCAACGCATACCACGAGAAGATGAAATTACATCTACTATTTTTGGAGTCATGAAATATCTTGATTCTAAAGCCATATACCGTTTTTTTCGTCTTTTATCTAGGCAAGATATTCCAAACAATATTCATATTACTCATGAAATTGTTTTTTGGAGCCGCAAACAACATAAATGGAAGGATAAATCAATAAAGATTACTGAGCCAGATTTGTTAGTATCTTTTTGTGTTGATGGAAAAAAGGAAAACTATATTGTTGAACTAAAATGGGGAATCAACTCTCATTTTATGGAAGATCAATTAGAGAGAGAGTGGGAGAATTTCCAAGAGGAGAAAACATGTTTAATTTATATAGCCAGTAGTATTCACCCTAATTTTTATGAAAAAAAGAAAAATTATCCTTGGTATGCAGTTACTTGGTTGCAGTTTTTAGAGATAGTGTTAGCAGAATGCAATAATACTGAATTAAAAAATTATCATATTTATATGAATGATCTAAAATTATTTTTAGAAAAGCTGAATATTAAACGATTTAATTTCTTTCCTTTACTTTGTATCCCAAGTTATTTAGTATGGGATAATAAAACATTTGAATTAGTAAATTTTACTAGGATCAATGTTCCTCAATTGAAAAACCAATGGAAGGTTAACAATGGATAATTATTTAGAACAAGGCAGGAACATTACAACTGCATTAAACGAATTGGATAAATTTTTTATAGAAATTAATGCACTAAAGTATCTACTAATCAATACGTTAGATAAATTTCTTGATAGTAGTACAAAATTTAAAGCTTCGAATCATAAAGAAAGTCATCATCTTTCAAATAGCGAGTATTTAGTACCTTGGTGTAATATAAGTATCGCCATATTTGATAAGAAAAGAAGAAAATTAACTGATGATCTAGCTTATAGGTTTATTAACTTCCAATTTTCATTTAGTGATGAAAGTGTTGCAATTCCTAATCAAATAGATAGGCCTTTAATTCATATTAGTTCATCAGGTATAAGGCATGATAGCGAATGGTTTATTAAATATCCAAATAGAAGAAATTTTATATTTTGATGAAGAGCCTGGATCATTTTCATTAGAAAATAATGCGATTATTTGGTCAAACTATGACTATGGAGATAAATTTTGGCATTATAGTATCGACTTATTGAAAATAAATTCCCATAACTTCCAAGAACTCTTAATTAACCCCGTATACCGTCTTTTACATGAAGAACCATTGCAGATAGTACCAAACTCCGCCTTGGATAATGCTCTAATTAGATACGAAAACTTGGAAAGCATCATAAAATAATAATGTGAACCTAACTCATTAAAATTATTACCAACAATAAGCCGTAGCCCGCATGAAATCTGCAGGCAGGGTGTGTGCGGTACGCACGCGGGCTTTGAGTGTGATAAAAAAGATCATCTGAAAAAAGTTTCCGTCTTTCAGACGACCTTTTGTCAAATTATTATCGGCAGAGGCTCAATACCAACCTTAAGCCTGATCCGATTTCTTCAGGGCTGTTATCCAATGATAAAATTACATCGTCTGCATCAATGGCATCCCACGTTTCCAGTTTGACATGGCGGCTCGGGCTGATTTTCAGGCAGCCATTGTGCAGCCAAATATCCCCGCTCATCATGTTTTTAAATAGTGCACGTCAAACCTACATACAGGGGAGTGTGCGGCACGCATGCATGCTTTAAGTGTGAATACAGAAGCAGTATAAAAAGGCCGTCTGAAAATACTGAAACTGTCGGCGATTGAAAATTGAGTCTAAGGCTGCTAAATCGATCAGGGAGTTATTATGAGAATGAGGGCAATGATGCTGGGAGTAACAGGTTTGATATTATCCGGCTGCTTTTTCACTGATAAAATTAAGTTGGAAGATATTCAGAATTTTAAAATTACTGTCAATGAAGCTAAGGGGAATAGGCAGGTGCATTTGACAGGCTTATTAGGCAATAGTGCAATGGGTATTTCAGATATCAAAACAACTAGCCGCAACGAGGAGCTGAATATTACTTTATTTCAAAAATTAGCAGGTTCGGAATACTCAGGAACATTAGATAAAGAAATTGCTCTTGAAAGCAATATCAAGAAGATTACTTATGGTTCTAAACACGAGATTATATGGCAAGACTAAAAATTATAGTAGAGGCCGTCTGAAAAAGATTCAGACGGCCTTTGAAATTATAAATAGATAGATTTTTGGGCTATCCTATTTCGGCAACATTTCAAGGTTTATCTGCGCAGAAAAAGGAATACAGCAACTGTATCATCTCGGTTACCCTCGGGTCGGCAATGTAATATTGCCGTTCACGATGGTTCACTTCAAACGATACCAAACCGGCTTCACGTAATAGCGCTAATTGGCTGGACATTGCCGCTTGCGGCAGTCCGGATGATTCAGCCAACTCGGTTACATTGTGCGGCTTTTCATGTAGTTTGCACAATACGGCGAGGCGGTTGGGATTGGCCAGAAGTTTGAGAAAAGCGGTGGCTTCTTCGTAAGGCGGTTGATTGTCGGCAATGGTCATTTTTCACGCTTTTCGGCAAATTAGGAGGTCGAATTATCAGTCATAATGGCCTCGGCAGCAACTTTCAGACGGCCTTTGCTTAATGGTTCCATGGCATTTTGGCCAGCAGGCGAGCCATGCCGCAGAATCCGGTTAGTCCGGCAGTTAACAGGCCTGCGCCGACCATCACGTCTATCAGATAAAACCAAGGCGATACCAGCCAACCTGCCAGCACGCCCAACAGAATCAAACTGCCCGCTATGGTTTGCACCTGCCGCATGATATCCGGTGTGGCACGGTCGGCAACAATAGGAAGCCCTACTGATTTCCATGCCAGTAAGCCGCCTTCTAGAATATAGCATTCTCGACCTTGGCCAAGCGCTGACAATATAGTTTCTGCCTGAGTTGTACGTTTGCCGCTCAGACAATAAAAAATCAGGCACGAGGCTGAATTATCGGGCAGTCTGTCTCGCTGCTGTTCAGGCGGAAGGGATAATGCACCGCCAATATGCTCGCCCCGATATTCGGCTTGGCTTCGGATGTCCACTGCCAACGCGCCCTCACGGATTTTTGCCATTGCTTCGGAAGGCGTGATTCGCGGGAGTTGTCCGACCGTACTCATGTTTTGCCTTCGTTATTTTTTGTTGATGCGGCAGGTGTTGATACCCAATAAACTGTACAGTGCGCAGTTGCCAATCAGTGCTGTACCCAGGGGGATGATGCCCAGCCAACCCCACCAGCCAATTTGTCCGGTAGCGGCTGCAGCAATCAGCGCTACGCCAATCACAATACGGATTACGCGATCCAAAGTACCCAAGTTTCGTTTCATTTTATTGCTCCTTGTTTAAGAATGGATTGTCTATAAATAAACATATATAAAAAAAATCATATATTAGAAATATTATATCCTTAAAAATGACTTTGTCAAATTATTTATAACCATGCAGTTTGGAATAGGGATAGGTATTAGTTTGTTTGGCTGGTATAAATGATGGCTTAAGCATCTGATTTAAAATGAAGGAACGATTAAAATTTCATATATAAAAAAGGCCGTCTGAAAACTGAATTTCAGACGGCCTTTGGTTTTAACAAGCTCGGTTATACAGTTTGTGAGTATGTAAACGAGGGGCTTTTTTATTTGGAAGGTGGTTGGGCATATCCGTTATCGGCGGGGAATGCGTCAGGTTCGCTGTTTTTTTGTGTCGGGTCGTACAGTTCAAAAATTGCTGTACCAATTACACCGGTGTTTTTGATGGAACCTTTATCCGAGTTTGCAGCGTAAGAGTCTTCTGGATTGCTGAATACAAAAGATGCTACAGCATCGTCACTTTTACGGAAACCTTCGATTACCAGCGAATCATGTGGGTACAGAACATAGCCATCTGAGTATCTGCTGGCTGCTTGGCCTGAGACGACATCCAAACCATCCACGCTGGCTACGATTTCCAAAGTTTTATTGCTATTGTTCTTATAAACCAAACGGTATGACTGACCGTTTTTCCCTTGTAAAAAGTAATTGCTGCCGTCGCGGAAGATTGGAAACAGGTCGCCATTGTCAGATTGTACGGATAATTCTACTTTACCTGCGGCTAAAGAAATCGAGTTGATTTTTTTACCGCGATAATCTTTGGCAGAGTAATTCAATACGCCTTCTGCCAAAGGGTTTTTAGTAACACGGCGCAAATCTACGGAATGAACTGAAGACTGTACTTCATCTCCCCAGCTGGTCCCTAGTTTTTCTGCTGTTTCTACACTTTGGTTGGTTATTTCTGATTCGGCTGTTGCAGGAGCTTCGGACGAGGGGGATTGTTGAGAACAAGCAGCCAAAATTGCAGCCAATAGCATTGGCAGCCAAAATTTAAATTTTATTTTGAACATAATTGCTCCTGAGATAATTTAATGGGTTAACAATTTGAATACGTTAGATAATATGAAAATTATCCGTATTCTATCCTATTAATCTAATTGGGTAGAAAGCCGGGCTGTAAAAACAAGATAAATTATTTATAGTAATTAAAACATAATGAGATATCTCAAACCGATTTGAAAATAAACCGGACTTTGATTTTATGAGTTTGCATAGCTGATTAATCTGTTTCCGCATAAAAAGGCCGTCTGAAAAGTATTTTTCAGACGGCCTAAATATTTATGTTTTACAGTAAAGGACTCATCAGGCGGACGGCATTTTCCACGAGGCCGCGGAGTTTGGAGCGTTGTTGCCATGATTTGATGGCAATGTAGCTGCTGTTTTTAAGGTAGTTGCGCTGCAGGTGGCAGATTTGTTTGGTAGTGTCCCGATCGTAGATAGCGAGGCTGATTTCGAGGTTGAGGAAGAAGCTGCGCATGTCCATGTTGACCGTGCCGAAGAGGGAGTAGTCTTCGTCTATGGTCAAGGTTTTGGCATGTAAAAGCCCACCTTCAAACATAGCGATTTTGACGCCGGCTTCCAGCAACATAGGGTAGTAGGCGCGTGAGGCATAGCGCACCATCAGTGAATCGACTTTGGCAGGCAGTATCAGGGTCACTTTGACGCCGCGTTTGGCGGCAACGGTTAACGCCATGAGAAGCGGTTCGTCAGGGACAAAGTAGGGGGTGGTAATCGTGATTTGTTTGGTGGCGGCATAGATGGCGCTGATGATGGTTTCGTAGATAACGAAGCTGCCTTGCTCGGGAGCGGATGGAATGATTTGGGCAACAATATCGCCTTGCTGCATTTTTTCGGGAAGGATTTGGGGCAGCAGGCTTTGGGCTTGATTGAGGTATGTTTGTACGTTTTGGAGGTTTTCATCGGTTTCGACGGCAAGGTCTGCGAAGAAGACGGCAGACAGTTCCAAAACCATAGGCCCTGTACAGCGCATCATGACATCTACCCATTCTCCGACGCCGGAGTTTTGTTTGAAATAGCGGGGGTCGACAAGGTTGAAGCTGCCTGTGTAACCGATTTTGCTGTCGATAACGAGGATTTTGCGGTGGTTGCGCAGATCGGTGCGCGTGAATAGTGTACGCCAGATGCCGACAGGTAATGAGGTATGTACTTCAACGCCTGCTTGGCGCAGTATCTCTACCCAGTCACTTTCAAAAAAGCTCCTGCTGCCGACGGCATCGGCCAGAATGGCACAGTCAACGCCCCGATCTGCGGCGGCAAGAATTTCATTTAAAATTTCTTCGATGCGGCCTTTGGGCTCGATAATATAAAAGGCCAGCAGGCAGGAATGGGTTGCGGCGCGTATGTCCGCAAGCATGCTGTCGATGATGGCATCGGTGGTCGAGAGCAGGCTCATGGCGTTGCCTTTGGTTGCACCCAGCCCCGTTCCTTTTTCGGCAACTTTACTGATGCCGTGGTAACGTGATTTGACTTGGTCGGCAATGTCGAGATAGATATCGGCTAGATGGGTGGCGGCAAAGTTGCGGTAGAAGCGGTTCATTTCGCCGGTACGTTTGGCGCGGGCAATGCCTAGACGAGGCTCGCCGATAAGGATGTAGGCGATGGTTCCGAATACGGGGAAAAGGAATAGGATAATCAGCCAGGCAAAGGTTGAGCCGATGTTTTTTTGTTTGTACAACACGCGCAGCATGCAGACGAGTGCGGCGCAGGTGTGGGCGAAGATGAAAATTTCGGTCCAGGTGATGTCTTTTAAAAAATTCATATTCGGTAGCGGGAGTTGATGTGTTTTTAAGTTTGAAGGTGTCAGCTGATAAGCTTCAGATATTAAGTATATAGAAAAACCGTCTGAAAACAAATTTACACGATAATTGTGTTTTTGCTTTCAGACGGCCTTTAGGTCTTGTTTTTCGTCGGTTTTGGGGTGTTAAACCACTAAACAATACAGTCAATGCTGCACCTGTGGGTAGGTCGATCAGTACGAGGGGAAAGAATGCTGTAGAGTCCAAGGTTGTCAGCTCGTGCAACACGGTTAACATAGCAACGGAAACGTGTATACTGAATAAGCAGTTGCTGGCTTGGTTAACTGCCAATCAATGACCTGCTCTAATTTCAATAGTGGGAAACGATCGATGTGTTTTGTGCGATTTGTTGGAAGAAGGTACTCATGAGAAATCCCCTAAATGTCTTGGGTCGGAATTTAGGGGATTTTTGGGAATTTTGTAAAGGTCTCAAATAATGAAATTAACGAAATATCCTTATAATTCCATAAGAGAGTTAGAAGACTATTTACTAAATACCTATCAAAAATATATTATTCTACGAGAGGAAGGAAAGGAAATTTATCGATGTTTTATTCTTTCTTTTCATAAAGAATTCAATATAGGTATTGGGTTGGCTATTTCCTGTATAAGCATTCTCCCAAAAGTATTAATATTTGGTGATAAAAATATTTTTATTGGATTTGATTCAGTTGTTTTTTGTATTTCTATACAAAATTTAAGAGTTAATATGCTAAATATAGATGGCATATTTTTTGATATTTATTTATTAGAGAATCAAAAAATTTGTATTATTCATGAGTTGGGTGCAATTATTACAGATAAAAAATTAACAAGAGAAAATTCAGTATCTACCGATATAATATCAGATTGGGAAATAGATAAAGTTAATAAGTTAATCATATTAACAGAGTTAGACTCTGAAAAAATAATTTCTCTAAATTATGATTGAGGATACTTGGTTATTTAAGATATTCTCCTCATTATGCAATGTAGGTTGGCTGAAAACTAGGAAACTGTTTCAGACGACCTTTATTTATCGGCTTGAGCGGCGGCGACACTATCTATGCTAACTCTAATAGACGGCCATTTTATAGGCCAGTTGAAAATAGCCGTTCTATTTTTTCAATAACTCCAAATGAATTAAAAGTTATTTTACAAAGTAGAAATACGATATCCTCTCCAGTAACAGCCATCCCTGGCGGTCAGTTTGTCCGTGTAGTCGATACTGGTAAGAATATTGGTATAACTAGTTTGAAGGAAGGAGGAACACCAACTAGATATATTAAGATATTTACTGACGAAATGGGAAATTTAATCACAACATATCCAGTGAAAGGGCAGTAATTATGCAAAAAAAAATAATACTTTCTTTAAAAGAAAAAATAGAGGGTATAGGTAATAATGTAGATCATATCTTACTCGCAACTTTAATTCTTAAATGGTTACATGATTATCCTAGTTTAGAGAAAGAATTTTTAGATCACTATTCAAATATTTCTAAATTTATGAATATAGAAATTTCAGATATCCCTAATTATCCAATAAAAAAATCACTAATTAGTTTTTACGATTTAAAAGCTCTTAAACGGGAAATAGATATTTCCATGCAAAGAAAAAATTCATATATTTATCAATCGCTACAAAATTTTTTAGAGAATTTATTTATTATTCAAGAACCAGATATGGAATGTAATATTTGCCATGGCACCTATGGTTTTGATTTATGGAAGGAAATCGAGACTAATAGATTAGTTTATTGCTGCAAAACATGTGCATTCTCAGAATATGTTAATGGGGAATCTAGAAATAATAAAAATCACCTTACCATTCCAACAAATGATGATTTGAGTTTATTGAATACATAATTAATAGAATAAGTTATAGAAAACCATGTTTACATTTTTCATCATGAGAAGCTTATGACTGAATTAAATCTTGTTCTAAATAACCGCAGCTTGCAAACTAGAAAAGGAGAATAACCATGAATCATGAGCAATCCGCAGCCCATATGAAATCTAAACTCAACAAGTAGGATGTATGTGGAACGCACACATGCGGTTCTCAAGGTTTGAGCTAAGAGGCCGTTTGAAACAACAAATACGGTTTCAGACGGCCTTTTACGTTACGCGCTCAATCAAGCGTGATACTGACGGGACAATTCGTGTACGGTATCGACCAAGATTTTGGCGTGTTCCGGATTGGCGTGTTGGTTGATGCCGTGTCCGAGGTTGAATACATGGCCGCTGCCGTTGCCGTAGTCGGCAAGGATGCGTGCGACTTCGGTGCGGATAGATTCCGGTGTGCCAAAGAGGGCGAATGGATCAAAATTGCCTTGCAGGGCAACTTGTTCGCCGACGCGACGGCGGGCTTCGCCGATGTTACAGGTCCAGTCCAAGCCTAATGCGTCTGCGCCGATTTCTGCCATGCTTTCCAGCCATAAGCCGCCGCCTTTCGCAAATACGATAACAGGCACGCGGCGGCCTTCGCTTTCGCGTTTGAGTCCGGCAACGATTTGTCGGATGTACTTCAGGCTGAATTCTTTAAACGCTGCATCGCTCAACACGCCGCCCCAAGTGTCAAAAATTTGTACGGCTTGTGCGCCGGCATCAATCTGGGCGTTGAGATAAGCGGTAACGGCTTGGGCATTGGTGTCGAGGATTTTATGCAGCAAATCAGGGCGTGAATACATCATGGTTTTGATGGTGCGGAATTCTTTGCTGCTGCCGCCTTCAACCATGTAGCAGGCGAGTGTGAATGGGCTGCCGGAGAAGCCGATCAGCGGAACTCGGCCATCAAGGGCTTTACGGATGGAAGTTACGGCATCAAAGACGTATTGCAGTTTTTCCATGTCGGGAACTTGCAGTTTTGCAATGTCGGCTTCATGTTGTAAAGCGCGTTCAAATTTCGGGCCTTCGCCTTCGGCAAAATACAGGCCCAAACCCATGGCATCGGGAACGGTCAGAATATCGGAAAACAGAATTGC
>FLSK01001218.1_pt1 | contig 11173 bp, 10 predicted proteins | sample 1550541 | NCBI WGS metagenome assembly FLSK01 (sample SAMEA4031773, study PRJEB14383) | metagenome | biome: human; feature: oral; material: saliva | place: Philippines | collected 2014
CCTTGATATTCAAAAAAATCACTTTTTCCATACTGTTTACCATTAGTTTCAATTTCATAAGTGTTATTATCAACTTTTCCCATATAATAAATAGTACCTAATGGCATAAGGAATGCAAAGATGACTATAACTATCTTAAGATAAAATGATGTATTTGAAGTTTTTTTCTTTTTAAAAAGATCGTCTAAGTTGTTTGTTTTCATAAATTGTTCTCCTAAAATTTTTATATTAATTTTTATTTCTTGGAAAATTTAGATTTTTTTCGTTTTTTTAAAAAGTTTGCAATATCAAATCTATATCTTGCATATAATCCAATTAAAAAAGCGATAGAAATAAAAATAATTTTTGGAATACTATAGGCATAAGGATCTTCAATAAAATGGATAGTAGCTGTCATTATAACTTCGCCATTAAAGGCTATTAATTTTTTTTCAGATATAAAATCTCTTATTTTATTTGTTAAGTTCATATAATAGCTATCTTTTAAGTTTGAAAAATTCAATAAATAGCCAAGAGCTTCTTTATCAACAATTTCATAAATTGTTCTATTTATATTTTGATAAAAACCATAAATATCAAAATAGTAGTATTTATTTCCTTTTTTCCATATACTTCCATCTCTGCCAAAATTGATATCAGCTACTTTTTCCCAATCATTTTCCCAAGCAGTTTTTTTATCAAGATAACGTATTCTAGTGTTTCTTGATATTAGTTGACCATTAAAAGGACCTTTTAATAATGAAAAAGGATTATTACCTGACCTTTTTGCCCAGTCTTCATAGACATCTAAATAGTAAACATTTTCATCATCAGAAAATATATCTGGATAAATTTCTTTAATTTCACCTTTAAAAATATTATCCCCTATTCTTTCTTGTTTTCTCTTAAGTGGGTCATAAAAATAAACTCCATCCTTACTTATAAAAAGTAAACTAAAATGATGAGTTCCATCAACTCCAACAACTTTATAGGGAGCATTTGTGGTATCAAAAAGATAGTCATTTGCATAAACATTCTTACTTTCCTCATCATAAAGATAGTAGACGTTGTAATCATTCTCGTGAAATACTTTTAATTTTCCGTTATTTTTAAATGATAAAAGTTTAGATTTATAATAAACATTTTCTTTATCAGCGAAATAAAATAATGCATCTTCAATTGTTTTTATTGTATAGATATCTGCATTAACTAGCTTTTCACCAGCATAATATACTTCTTCACCATCAGTTGCAGAATTTTTTAATTCTTCCACTTTTTCTAATCTTTTATTAGTCTCTAATTTTTTATATGGATAAAAATAGTATTGAGGTCTTTTTGTTTTAAAGAAAAAGTGAGATATATTCTGTATAATTGTACTTTTGGCTGATAACTCTTCATTGTACTCTGAAGATGTTGAGCAAAAATAACTATTAGTACCATCACTATAATAATTATTCCCTACATAATACAATTTATCTTTATCTAAATCTGAAACTGCAATATTTCCAAAATAAACTCTATTTTTATCATAAGCTACATTTCCATTATTATCTTCTGTATCGAAGACTTTGAAAGTAGGAATATCTACTCCTTCAACTTCTAACAATCCATTCCCATAAACTAAAGCATAGATTTTATCTTTATACTTATAGAAATCACTTGTCCCATATCTTTCACCATTCTCCTGAATTTTAGAAGTATTATCACCAGAAAAAGCAACATAAAATATAACTATAAAACACAAGAAAATAAGTATTATTGCTGAAAGTACAGTGGCTTTTATCATTATATTAGTATTTTTTTGATTATTCACTTTCATTTTAAACCTCTAATTATATTTTAAAAGCATTAAAGTTGATTCTTCTTTAGTGTTATATCTTGTTTCTATAATAATATCTTTATAGAATTTAAAATTTAATTTTTCTAAAACTTTTTTTGACTCAATATTATAATTAAAATATGTTGCTACTAGGTAATTTAATTTTAATATTTTAAAACAATATTCAATAACTTTTGAAACAGCTTCTGTCATTATTCCCTTGTTCCAATAGTCTTTACTTAACACATAACCTAATTCTCTCCCAAGTAAATTTTCTAAATTCTTATCTAAATCTTGTCTACATTCTTCTATACCAATAGAACCAATAACTTTTTGATTTTCTTTTAGAACAATAGCAAAAACTTTTTTCTCATCTATAAACATTTTAAGTATTTCTAAACTTTCATCTTTACTTTTGTGATGTTCCCAACCCGCTTTTTCACCTACTCCATTTACAGAAGCATATTCAAAAAAATTATCTAAATCTGTAATTTTCCAGGCACGAAGAATTAATCTTTCTGTTTCCAATATTACATTACTTATATTAATTTCTGCATTCATAGTTTCCTCCAAGTTCAATTCTATTTGAATTATAACACAAGTTTATATATTTTTTAATCATTTTTTAGAACAAAAAAGTCCTGATTAACTCAGAACTTTTTTAAAAATTATAAAGTTTTAATCATAGGTAATATAATAAGCTACAACGCCATTATCATAAGGAAGTTTTTTAAAGAAATTTGTATTAAACAAATTATCAAAAACTGTTGAAATATCTAACTCTTTATCAAAAAGTATTTCTTCATCATTCTTAGCAACTGTAAGAGTATAAGAATTTTCTTTAACTCCGTAGTTGTTGTAAAAAGAAATAAGGTAAGTATAATTTTTTACTTTAAAAAGAATAAAATTTTCAGTAAGTTTATTATTATTGTTTTCATTTAAGGGTATTTCATTTTCATTTTTAAATAAGTTTTTATTTGCTGTTCCTACTATAATTTTTTCAGCTTTTTCTCCTTCTAAGCCATATACATAGACAAGTTTTTTGTTTTCTTTATATATAGATATGATTTTTTTACTATCTTTTATTTGTGCAGAAAAAACTAAATTTTTATCAGTTGTATTTTTCTTTAAATATGGTTTATATTCTTCACTAAAAATAGTGATTGATAAAATCATTAAAAAGAAAATAATAATTTTTTTCATAATAATTATTCCACCTCTGCTTTATCTTTTAATATCAATTTCATAGGAGTAAATTTTAATCCATCTTGTTCTTTTTCTTCTTCAGTTTTAATAAAACCTAAATTTTTATAAATAGGAACAGCATATCTTGAAGAATTTACTGTTATAAATGAATTCTCATTATGATCTATAATAATACTCATCAATTTCTTTCCGATACCTTTAGCTTGTGAAGATTTATCTACAAAAAATAAATTTATATGTCTTTTTCTCTTGTCAGTTGCTATAACACCTTTTAATACATTATCTTCAAAAACACCATAAACTTTAAATGACTTTGTTATTTCTTTGTTATCAACAAAATTACAAAAAGTTTCTATACTCTTTTCTGAATAGCTTTCATCTCTACTTTCAATATAAACTTTCTTTACAAATAATAGTGCTTCGTCTTTTTCTTTGTTAAGTAATTGTCTTATTTCTATCATATATAGTTCTCTCCAAAAAAATGTTATATACAGATTATATAATATTTTTTGTAAAATAAAAAATATTTTTTATTCTTTTCAAAAGTCAATTATACCTACTCTTATCGTTATTTTTTAAATGAATTGTTTAAATTTTAAAAAAAAATAAAAAAAATAGTATACATTTTAAAATTTTTATAGTATAATGTCTTTGAAAATGAGATGTAACTTTATTACTATGAATTATTTTTTAGTATTGTGGTAAATGATTCTTTTAAGTTCCATTTTCTAATATTAAATTTCTATATGCTTTTATAGATATATTCATTTATGTTAGTAGTTACTTCATCATTCGACAAAATTATTTATGGAGGTATTAAAAGATGAAAGGTACAGTAAAATGGTTTAACAAGGAAAAAGGATTTGGATTTATCACAGGTGAAGATGGAAAAGATGTATTCGCTCATTTTTCTCAAATTCAAAAAGAAGGATTCAAAGAATTATTTGAAGGACAAGAAGTAGAATTTGAAATTTCTGAAGGACAAAAAGGGCCTCAAGCTTCAAATATAGTTGTTATTAAATAATAATTACCTTAACTAAAAGAAAAGGATTGAAAAACTTTATGAATTAAAGCTTTCAATCCTTTTTAATTTTAAAAACTCTACTCAACATCTATTTTAAATTCATCTAAATCATAGTAAGAGCAACTTCCATGATTAAACACTTCTATATTTATTTTTGCTTTATTAGGATAAAAACGGCTTGTAAAAACTTCTTCACCATCATTGATAAAAATCTCAATAGAACTTGTATCTACAAAAATATGTAATTTTTTAAGTTCTTCAAGATAAACAGACCTTTTGTTTCTTCCTTCCCCACTTTCTTGCATTTCTAATGAAAAGATATTATTGTCATAAGATAGTTTTACATCTTCCATTTTTACTAGAAAATTTTCAGAATTATCTATATCTATTATCATTTCAAAAGTAGAAGCTAGAAAGTTAATATGATTATCTGTACTTGAAATTTTCTTCTTTCTTAAATTTTGAAATTCAACTAAAGGCTCTTGTAAAATTTTATTTCCTTTTCTTTTAAGTGTTCTAGGCATAGATAAAGCGTGTTGCCAACCATTTTTAATAGTTTTATTATTTGTATAAGTTGCATCAGGAATTCCCATCCAAGCAATTAATACATTTCGACCTTTATTATCAATAAAAGTTTGTGGGGCATATATGTCAAAGCCCCTATCTAATTCTACAAATTCTCCCAAACTATATGTTTTTTCCTTAAAATTAATATCTATAGGAAAATATCCTATTTGATAGATATTTGCAAAATTAATTCCTTCTTGTTCTACTCCTTGAGGACAACAAATTAGAAACCATTTATCTTCTATTTTTATTAAATCACAACATTCCCACATATAGCCATATTTTTTTTCAGAGTGTATCTCAAAAAAATATTCCCATTTTTTTAAATCTAAAGATTTATATAAAATAGCACAACCTATATCTTCTTTTGTTCTTGCACCAAGAATCATAAAGTATTCATCTTCAACTTTAAAAACTTTTGGATCACGAACATGAGTTGACATATTTTGAGGATAATCAGAATTTTTTAAGAGAATATTTTTATTTTCATAATTGAAACCATCTTCTGAAATGACTTCAATAATATTCTGTTCTCTACCATTTAAAATATAGTCATATTTTTTATCAGTATATTTTACATTTCCAGTGTAGTAATAATGTATTTTATTATTTTCAACTAGAGCTGAACCACTATATACACCATCTATATCTTCAGCTACACTCGGTCTTAAAAAAATAGGGTGCTCTGTATAATCTATCCAATTTTCTGTACTATAATGTCCCCAAGATTTTAAACCCCAGGTTGCAGAAAAAGGAGTATATTGAAAATAGATATGATTTACTCCTTTTATCACACAAAGTCCATTGGGATCATTTAACCAACCTGTAGGAGCCATTAAATGAAAATGTAAACGATAAGGATCAGTATTTACTTTATTGATAAGTTCTATATATTTTTCTCTTAGCATAGCCTCACCTAAATCTTTTTTATCATGATAGGAGTTTTACTATCAGGATTAACTTCAACTTTTCTACCATCAGGAAGTTCATTTACTATCATAAGAGTTTGAGTACTATGACCTGCTTGTTTAACTTTTTCTAAGTCCATTTTAATTAACTTATCACCTTGTTTAACTTCTTGTCCTTCTTCAACATAAACTTCAAAACCTTCACCATTCATACTAACTGTATTTATTCCACAGTGCATAAGGATTTGACTTCCATCTTTTAAACTTAAACCTATAGCATGTTTTGTAGGAAAAACAAGTTCAACTTTTGCATCAGCTGGAGCAACAAAGATTTCTTCACTAGGATTTACTAAAATTCCATCTCCCATAACTTTTGATGCAAATGTTTCATCACTTGATTCAGAGATATCTTTTACTTCTCCTTTTATTGGAGAAATTAAAGCTATTTCATCTAAATTAGTATCTGTTGTACTTTCTACTTTTATTTCAGAAGTATTTTCATTTACTTTCTCTTCATCTACAATAACTTTCTTAGTTTTTGCTTTTCCAAATGTGTAACAGATAACTATTCCTAAGACAAGTCCTATTAAATGAACTATAATGTAGTTTATATAACCATTATTAGCTGGATCAATTATTGTTATACCTGGTATTGCAGTTGCTCCAAAACCTAAAGAGCTTAATTTAAATATATATACAAAGGCACCAGCAATTGCACCAGCAATACAACCTGCTATCAATGGAAATTTATATTTTAAGTTCACTCCAAAAATAGCTGGCTCACTGATACCAAATAGAATACTTACAAAAGAAGGTAAAGCAATTTCAGCAACTTTTCTTTCTTTACGATGTAATAGATAATATCCTAAAACAGCTCCTCCTTGTGAAATTAAAGCAACTGACATTAAAGGATTTAAAAAATCTCTACCAGTTGTTGCTATTAATTGAGCTTCAGCAGCATTTAAGATATGATGTAATCCTGTGATAACAATTATTTGTTGTAAACCAGCAAATATCATATAACCTATTAAACCAAATTCTGTACTTACCCAAACTAATCCTCCAGTTATATAATTAGAAAGTTCACGTCCAATAGGACCAACTATAGTAAATAATAAGAAAGTAGAGATAAAAACTGTCAACATTGGAGAAACTAAAAGTTTAATAACAGAAGGAATTTTCTTTTCAAAAAATTTATCCAATTGAGCAACTATATATCCCATCATAAGAGCAACTATAATACCACCTTGAAAACCTACCATTTGAATTTTTAGTCCAAATAAATCTAAAATTTCAGGGTTAAATCCAGGAGTACCTATTGAATAAGCATTTGCAAGACTATCATCAAGCATAATTGCTCCAACAACTATACCTAGAATTGCTCTCCCACCAAATCTTTTAGTTGCTGAATATACAACAACCATAGGTAAAACAGCAAAAATTCCAACAGAGGCTAGATTAGATAAACGGTTGATTGCATATAAAGTTTGATTAGTTTTTACAGCTTCAAAATTAGCTAAGAATCCAGTGACTCCTAGTAAAATAGCAGCAGCTAATATTGCAGGGATGATTTCAACAAATACATCTGAGAGAGCTTTGATAACTTTTTGTAGTGGATTTTCTTTGTTGTTTGCAATATCTTTTACATCAGATAAAGACATATTTTCTAATTTTGCTTCCTTTGCAAAAACTTTATAAACTTCATTTACAGTTCCTGCTCCAAAAATAAGTTGTAATTGACTACCAGCAACAAAACACCCCTTAACTAAATCAATATTTTCTAATTTATCTGTTTTTGCTAAAGATAAGTCTTTTAATACAATACGTAGACGTGTTGCACAATGAGCAGCACCTTGAATATTTTCTGAACCACCAATATTTTCCAACACTTCTTTAGAAATTTTTTGATAAAGTTTTTCTTTTTCCATCTTCCACCTCTCTATATTTATATTACCTTAAGAATATATTTTATTAATTATATATGCTTTTTCAATTTGTTTCAATTATTTTCTTAAAAAATTTTAAATATTAAAAGAAATTAAAATCTAATTGACTAAATAAGGTAAAAAGGATATTATAAAATAACAGTTTAAATACTTAAGGAGGGATCAAAAATGAGAAAAATTTTATTTGCTATTCTTTGTCTTTTTTTTATTTCTTGTAGTAATTTATACAAGGCGAATAAGGCCTATGAAAGAGGAGATTATGTTGAAAATGTAGTATTAACTTTTAAATATTTTGATGAAAAACCTGAAAATTTTAAAGAATTAAATGAAAAGAAAAAAAATGAGATTAATAGCAAATTTTCAAATATTTTTGAATATTACTCAAAACAAAAAAATAGTGAGAAATTAGAAGATATAAACAAGGCTAATATAGAGCTTTTTACGATATATATTGCTTCAGATAATAGTCAATATGCTAAGGAATTTCAAGCTGAAAGAGAATTCTTAGCTAGTAATAATGTAAAAACTCTTTTTAATCAAGCCTTAAAAACCAATAAAGAATTATTTTCACAAAATATAGGTTTAAGAGATGACCATACCTATGCTTTAAAAGTAATAGATCACACAATAAATATGAATATTGCAATTGATGCTGTGATTGAAAGTAATAAGTCTTTAGATAGAAATAAAGTAGAATTGTATAACTATTTTAAAAAAGAAATAGCAAAACATAGAGCAGATGGCTATATATCACTTGCAGAAGTGGAAGAAAAAGAAGGAAGCAATAGATATTTAAGAAGTGCTCAAAATCTTTACTATAAGGCTAATGAGATATATTCAAAATATCAAAAAAATTATAGAAATTCTTATTCTAAATATGAGTCAGCTAAATATAAAGCAGACTTAAATGATGCAGAAGACAACTATAATAAAGGAATAACAGAGTATAGAAATGCTGGCTCTTCAAAAGCTAAATACAGAGCTGCAAATTATTATTTTAAAGAAGCTCAAAAATATGTATATAATTATAAAGACACTAATAAATTACTAAATGAAACAAAAGAAAAAGGTTACTTTAAATATAGTTTAAATTCAAACAATGTAGATGTAAAAAATAAAATTAGTAATGATTTAAATTCCATAGCTTATCCTGTAACTAATGGGATAGAGCTTTTCATTGATTATAGAGATGGTGACTATAACTATAATACTTCTTCTAACACTAATACAGAGCAGTTAAAAAAAGAAGTACAAACTGGCGTTGATTCAACAGGAAAGCCTATTATGAAAGTTTATAATTTTACAAAGACTACCACAACTGTTGAAGAAATAGGGACAATTCGTTATACTTTCTCTGTAAGAGGAGCTTATTATAATAATAACATAAGTAATGATGTTACAATAAAAAATATAGTAAAGAATATTAAATATTCAGGTGAAGTTCCACCAAGTTCTGAATATAGAAATTCAGATAATAAGGCTCTAGGTTCTAATGAATTAAAGAAGAAGGTAGAAGAAAAGTTAAAAAAAGAAGTAAATGGACATATCGATTCTATGGTGAATGATTTAAAAAGGATTTAGTAAAATAAAATTACAGCTTGGCTATTCAAAAAGAATATATTTTGTGATATAATATCAAAAATTTAAAATTGTTAAAAAGGAAAATTCTATATAATTATTTAAAAACTAAGGAGAAAAAAATGATGAATGGAAAAATTTTAAAAGAAGGAATTACTTTCGATGATGTTCTACTAATCCCTGCAAAATCTGATGTGCTTCCTAATGAAGTAAGTTTAAAAACAAGACTTACAAAAAAAATCACATTAAATTTACCAATTTTGAGTGCTGCTATGGATACAGTTACAGAATCTGACTTAGCTATAGCCCTTGCAAGACAAGGAGGGATTGGTTTTATCCATAAAAATATGTCTATTGAAGAACAAGCTGCTGAAGTAGATAGAGTAAAAAGATCTGAAAGTGGAATGATTACTAACCCTATAACTCTTAATAAAGATAGTAGAGTATTCCAAGCTGAAGAACTTATGAGTAGATATAAAATTTCAGGATTGCCTGTTATTGAAAATGATGGGAAATTAATAGGAATTATAACAAACAGAGATATTAAATATCGTAAAGATTTAGATCAACCTGTTGGAGATATTATGACAAGTAAAGGTCTAATAACTGCTCCTGTTGGAACAACACTAGAACAAGCTAAAGAAATTTTACTTGCTAATAGAATTGAAAAATTACCTATCACAGATCAAAATGGATATTTAAAAGGTCTTATCACTATAAAAGATATAGATAATATAGTTCAATATCCAAATTCTTGTAAAGATGAACTTGGAAAATTAAGATGTGGAGCTGCTGTTGGGGTTGCACCTGATACTTTAGATAGAGTTGCAGCCTTAGTTAAAGCTGGAGTAGATATCATAACTGTTGATTCTGCTCATGGACACTCTCAAGGTGTTATCAATATGATAAAAGAAATCAAAAAACATTACCCTGATTTAGATGTAATTGGTGGAAACATTGTTACTGCAGAAGCAGCTGAAGAATTAATTGAAGCAGGAGCATCAGCAGTAAAAGTTGGAATAGGACCAGGGTCTATTTGTACGACAAGAGTTGTTGCAGGAGTTGGAGTTCCTCAATTAACAGCTGTAAATGATGTTTATGAATATTGTAAATCTAGAGATATTGGAGTTATTGCTGATGGTGGAATAAAACTATCAGGAGATATAGTTAAGGCTTTAGCTGCAGGTGCAGACTGTGTTATGTTAGGAGGATTACTTGCAGGAACAAAAGAAGCTCCAGGAGAAGAAATTATTCTTGAAGGAAGAAGATTTAAAATATATGTAGGTATGGGATCTATCGCTGCGATGAAAAGAGGATCTAAAGATAGATACTTCCAAGCAGGTGAAGTTGATAACTCTAAATTAGTTCCTGAAGGAATTGAAGGACGTATTGCATATAAAGGTTCAGTTAAAGATGTTATTTTCCAACTTGCAGGTGGTGTAAGAGCAGGTATGGGATATTGTGGAACTAAGACTATAAAAGATCTACAAGTAAATGGAAAATTTGTTAAAATCACAGGAGCAGGTTTAATAGAAAGCCATCCTCATGATATAACAATCACAAAAGAAGCACCAAATTATTCTAAATAGGTGGGAGATACAAGAATGAACAAATTTAATAAATTTATTATTTTAGCAGGACTGTTACTTAGTTTTTCAGCTACAGCTGCTGAAATTAAAGAACTTGAGTCGCTAGAAACAATCTCTAAACAAATATTAGGAGAAACTACTAGTACAAAGACTAAGAAAGAAAAAGCTAAAGAAACTGTAAAAAAAGAAGTTACAAAAAAAGAGAATAAAGAAGAAGTTAAAGAAGAAAGTAAAAAAGAAACAGAAGTTAAGTCTGAAAATAAAGCTCCTGAAAATGAAGAAACTGTTGTCAATGATATTCCAGATGAAACAGCAACTAGAGTTATAAATAAATCAGAAATAGTTGATTTCTATGAAAGAGAAGTTAGAGATAAAATAGCTTATAAAGAAGGTTCTAACACTCCTTTTACAGGAGTATTTGGGATAGTTATTGATGATAAAATAGAATCTTATGAAGAATATAAAGATGGTCTTTTAGATGGAGAAACTGCTTATTTTTCAAAAGATAAAGAAGTAAAATTATTATCTGAAATGTACTCTAAAGGAAAATTAAATGG
>FLSK01003084.1_pt1 | contig 11148 bp, 1 predicted proteins | sample 1550541 | NCBI WGS metagenome assembly FLSK01 (sample SAMEA4031773, study PRJEB14383) | metagenome | biome: human; feature: oral; material: saliva | place: Philippines | collected 2014
GACTTGCATGTGTTAAGCATTCTGTCAGCGTTCATCCTGAGCCAGGATCAAACTCTTCGTTCAATCTTTTTAATAGCTCATTTTGCTATTTTAATTTAACACCAAATTTATGGTTGCTTTTTGTCTTTTCTCTATTCTGTTGCTAATGTCCTTGTCTCATTGACATCGACTATCTTAACATCTTTTTCAAACTTTGTCAACAAAAAATTTTAAATTTTTTTTATTTTTTTTAATTCTTTTTTATTTTATATTCATTTTAAAGGCTTATTTTAATAATTTTTTTATTAGAAAAGAAAAATGATGTTGTCAGAAATTTTCCAACAACATCATTCTTTATTTTATTAAATGTCTTAGAACACTCGTGGCTCTAGTACTCGTTAGGGTATTAGTCGTGAGTATTCATTAGAATATGAAACGTAAATCTACTCCAGTTCTAAAATCTTTAGTTCTTGTTCCGTAACCTGTTTTAAAGATTACTCCAAATATTCCTTTTTCTATACCTACACTTAATTCACCATTTAAGTTTCCTGCTTCTCTCTTATCTTTTCTCAAGTTATAGTGACCTGCATCAGTGTAAGCTACTCTTGCTTTATTTTGTACATTAGAAGTTTTTCCTAACTCTTGTTCATACTTAGCTCCTAAAGCTACAAAATAATGAGCTGTACTATCTGTTGGTATAGTATATCTTGTTTCAAATCCTATATTTGGTTTTACAGACATATAATCATTAGCTTTTACTTCCAAACGAACTTGTCCATCTTTTTCTTTTATATTTGTAAATCTTCCATAAGCAAGATCTAATCCTATATATGGCTTAAATTTAATTGTTTCACTTAATCTAAATTCCTTAGATAATCTGTTATTAAATTCTAAACCATAGTTATAATAAGTTGATTTTGCTTGATAGATTTTATCTATTACTAGATATTTTCTATCCATTCTATGGTATCCAGCTAATACTCCTAAATCCCAAGTCCAGTTTAAACTATTATTATAATCAAATGCTTTTGAATTGTAAATTCCGAATTTACCTACTACTCCTCTTTCTTTACTTCCACCTATGTCTTCAAATTTATATTTTTCATTTGCTAAAGCCACATAGAAACCAGAAGAATTTCCTAGATTAACTGTTTCATTTTCTCCTAAATAGATTACACCTTGAGTATTTTTCTTGTAATCTATTACTCCAGCAGTATCTGTTTTAAACTCAGAATTTTCTCCTATAAACTTAACCTTGTTAGAATCTTTACTTCTAGTTTTCCATTCAAATAAAGAGCTAAGTTCACGTTTAAAGAAATCATTAGTACTTAAAATTCTTCTTTGAACATTAGCATATTGATGCCCCATCATTTCGTCAAATGTTTGAGTTAATAATGTTCCTTCATTCTTTCCTATACTATTTAACTTAGTAAAGATTTCTTTTTCTTCTGAATCTAAAGCATTTTTATCATATCTTTGTTCTAAACCATCTGTAAAGTTATAAGCATTAGCAGTTTTGTCAACAAATGAAGTATATGGTATTTTAGCCATACTTACTCCAACTATATTTTGACTACCGTCAAGAACAGGTGTTGCCATCCAAGTTAATGAACCTGCAAACGAACTTAACTTAAAGTTTTGACCTGCTATCATATTCAAGAACGGTTGGATAACGCCATCAGTTACATACCATTGTTTTGAATTTGTCATCTTAGAATATTCAGTACCTATTATAAGTTGGCTATTGATAGGAGGAAGACTAGCTCCATTCATATCAATATCTATAGGTTTAGTTGCTCCTAAAGTATCAACATAGAATCCTATATCAGACATACCAACATTGTTTGCTCCAACAATTTTATTAACAATTTCTGAAGGTACTACAACTCCATTACGTGTTACTATAGGTTGTCCATTTACTATTTTGATATCTACACCTTCTAATGCCTTATCTGTTCCGTCTTCATTATATATAGCCTTTTTAATTGGATCAGCACTTAAAGCTGCTCCTATTTGATTTTTTAATGCTGCTATATCTTTATCGCTAACATTATCCCAGCTTACACCTATTGTTCCAGTTCCACGAACTTTAATAGTTCCATAGTTCTTAATTTCAGCATATGTTATAGTTCCATCTGCATTTTTCTTACCACGAATAACTATTCCATAGCTATTATCAGCATCTATTGTTATATTTCCATGGTTTTCAAGTTTAGAACCATTTAATACAGCCACTCCTATCAATCCTGAAACATTAGGGTTGTATGAGTAGTTAATATCTGTTGTAATATCTCCTTTATTTATGAAAGTTGCTTCATTATTAACAAAAACTCCTGTCATATTAGTTATCTTATCAGTTGCAGTAGCTGTTGCTCCTGGTTTTAAGATTATCTTTCCTCCAGCTCTATTTTCTACAACAGTTCCTTTTCCATCTCCATACATACCTAAAGATTTATTTCCTGTTAAGATAATATTACCTTCATTATATATCTTACCTTTATCTGCTGTTGCCATACCTATAGAATAAGTTATTTTATCTTTAGGATATACTTGTTGCGTTACTGGATCAGTATCATCTATTTTACCTACAGTTATATTTGCCTTGTTTACTGCCTCAGCATTAGGTGCATATATTCCCATAGTTCCTTTTCCAACAGATAAATCTATATTTCCATTGTTTACAAACTTAGTATTTGCTTCTCCATTTCCTTTTATATAGAATGCAATACTTCTATCTGCATTAGCAGTAGGAGCAATATTTCTATTGTTAGTTATATTTGCATTTCCTTCTGAATATAGATATGTACTATCATTACCTAATTCAACAGTTCCACTACTTGTATTAGTATAAGTACTAGGTGTAGAACTAGAGTTTAGTATAATACCATAAGATTTTTCTCCTATAGTTGTACTTGTAAGATTATCTGTTACTGTTACTCCATCTCTAGCATATAATCCAACAGGTTCTGAATTTTTAGTTGTAGCTGTATGAGGAGCTACATTTAAAGTTCCAGCTAAAGATACTGTTCCTTTTTCTTTGTATATTCCTATTCCTTCATCTTTAACATTCAAGTTACCTGCTTCAACACTAACAAGGCTATTTGCTTTAGAATAAATTCCAACAGATTTTGAACCAACATTTATATCGCCAGCTTTATGGTAAACATCAGCATTTCCTTTTACATAAGTTCCTATAGTTGGATGTTGTGCATCTGCTGAATCAGCTATATTAATATTTCCATAGTTTTCATACTTTTGAGCTCCAGCTAGATATACACCTAAAGTTTCTTTTCCTGCTAAAGTCATATCTCCTGTATTTTTAATAGTTTTACTTGCTGGTGCATCTGCATATATTCCTACTGAATTATCTCCACTTAAATCTATTTTAGCATTATTAGTTAGCTCTGAATTTAATGCTATTATAGCTTTAGCATTATTAGATGTACTAGAAATCTTATTAGCTGTAAATGTTAGATTTCCATTCTTTAAATATATAGCTGTAGAATTTTGAGCTAAACTTATATCCTTTATTCCTTCTAAAGTAGAAGAAGCCCCTTCAATTTGCATTCCAGTTTGATTAGCAGCTACAGTTACATCTACTGGTGTACCATTTCCTGCTAAGTTAACTTGGCTGTTTTTAATAAATAGTATAGTATTATCAGCACCTGTTAAATTTCCTAAATAAGAAGTAAATTTAGAATCTTCAAGATAAGCTAATGTTCCCTTATTAGAGAAGTTAGCACTTCCTTTAGCTTCTATATCAGAATTCTTACCATAGAAAACTAATCCATTTTCTCCAACTGTTGCAGTTGAATCAGTTTTTACATCTGTATTTTCTGCATAGATAGCTACAGCTGAACCTTCACTTGTTTGTTTTCCTACAGTTAAATCTCCAGTATTTTCAACCTTATTTCTTAAAGTGTTTGATTCACCTTTTGAGTAAATAGCTACTGAAGCATCTCCTAAACTTATAGCTCCTGAGTTCTTTAAATCTAAGTTTTGATTTCCTGTTGCATCATTAGCAGTTCCATCATTTATAGCATAGATACCTAAATTCTTAGTTTTTCCAGCTAGTGCTGTTATAGAACCTTTGTTGTCAACGTTCTTTAAATTCTTAACATAAATAGCTGATGATTCGCTATTTGTTAAAGTTATAGATGAACTTGCTGTAGTTTCTATAGAGCTCTTATTAGGAGTTGGATTTAATGGATTTACATCTTCATCATACTTAGGAGTATTTTTATTGTATTCTCCATAAATACCTGTTGATTTATTTCCAACTTTTATAGCTCCTTCATTCTTTAGTCTAGAAGATATAGAATAAAGTGCTGTTGAATTGGGAGCATTTGAGAAATCTAAAGTTCCCTTATTGATTAATTCATAATCTCCATTTTGCCAACCTGAAGTAGCTGGATCTTTTATTCCTTCTGACATAAGACCTATATTATTTCCTGTAGCTGTTATTGTTTTACCATTAGCTAGAGATGTTTCCCCATTTATAACATGAGTTAAAACTATACCTTGAGCTATAGTTTCATCGGCTGTTATATGAGCTTTACCTCCTATACTACGAATCTTTTCAGCTTGATGTCCATTATTAACAAAATTTAAGTGTTCTGCATCTATTGAAGAACCTTTTAAACCAAAAACTCCTACTCCTGGTCCTTCTTTTAATTCTATCTTACTTCCTGAAGCGGCTGTAAATTTAGAATCTTTTGTTACTATAGCTCCTACTCCACCTTTACCATATAATTCTATATTACCAGTAGCTCCTAAAGTTACTTCTGAAGCGGCTGTTCCTTGATGATTAGATACATAAATACCTACTCCACTACTAGAAGAACCTGTTCCTCCTACTTGACCTACTTTCATTGTACCATTATATAGAATGTTACTAGCTTTATCAGCAAAGATACCAACACCATTTAGCCCTGCTGTTATATTTTGGCTTATAGCATAAGGAGTTCCTGAAGTTCCTGGAGTTCCTTGTCCATCTGTATAGATACCTATAGCGTAATTACTTCCTACTGTATCTCCTACTTTTATAGCTTTATTATAAGCTGAAATATTAGTGTCACCTGCTAAGTAAAGACCTATTATTCCATTTCCTGTAGCTCCATTTGTTGTATAGTCTAATGTAGCTGTATTAGAATCTAAAGTTGCCTGACTTGCAGTTACCCCTGGAGCTGCTGCTGTTCCTTGAAGATAAACTCCAACTCCATAACCTGTAATCTTTCCTATGTTAGTTCCTTTTACATTAGAATCAGCATTTTTTACATAGTAAGCAACTCTATTTTGATTAGCTGTTCCTAGATTAATTTCAGCTGTTTCAGCTGCCGTAACTACTCCACCATCTTCAATATATACTGCTGAAGCTCCATCTGCATCATCAGCTAAATTTATCTCTTTAACTTTAGAAACAGTAGATTTTGGTGCATATATACCTGCTGATTTCTTTCCTTTAACATTAATAGTTCCTGTATTTTCAAGAGTAACATTAGATACAGTACCAGATGAGTTATCTGCATACATACCAGCTGAAGATTCAGTATTAACATTGATAGTTCCACCTAAATTTTCTATTTTAACTGGTTCACTTGCATTAGAAGATTGTCCAAACATTCCAATTAAACCTTTTAAAGTAGATCCTATAGTTCCTAATTCAATATTTCCAGCATTTTGAACCGTAGCACTTTTTTCACCAAATATTCCTACTGAATTTCCACTTAATACTTTTATATCCTTACTATTTACTACCTTAGTTCCAGTTCCAGTAGCAAAAATTCCAACTGCTTTTTCATTTAGAGGAGCTTCTACAGTAATAGTTCCTTTATTTTCAAAGTCTGCTGTATCTTTAGCATATACTCCTGTAGCATCTTTTCCTTTAACATTAATATTTCCAGCAGTTTCATTTATAGCCTTAGATTTATTTAAGAAAAGACCTATAGATTTTTCACTATTTAAATTAATATTTTTCTTATTTTCAACTAATAAATTTCCTACAGTACCAGTTAAATTTTTTGCACTTATTGCTACTGAAGGTTCTGTTGCTGTTCCTCCATTAACATTTATGTCACCTTCATTTGTTACAGTAAGTACTTTATCTGCTGGAGCTGTAAGTTTAGCTAAAATACCTGCTGATGATTTTGCTCCTGTATCAAGAGTTATAGTTCCTTTATTAGTTCCATTAGCTGTTATATTTGCCTTATCTACATCAAGATACATTCCTGCTGAAGATTCTTTTTTTACTGTTATTGTTGCATCTTCATTATTTTCAGCTACTGCATTTTTAGCATACATTCCTGCTGAAGTTTTTTCTTCTATAGTTATTTTTCCATCAACTGTTTCATTAACTATTTTAGATTCATCTCCATACATTCCAGCTGAAGATTCTCCTTTCATAGTAATAGTTCCACTATTAGTCGCTGGACTATTTTTTTCAACATAGATTCCTACTGAACTAGCTTTTCCAGCCTCTATCTTTCCTTCATTTTTTATAGTTGAAGTATTAGTTCCATATATACCTGCTGAAAAAGCAGTACCTAATATTATTTCTCCTGTACTTCCATTAGTTACTGTAGAAGCATCTGCTGAAATTCCTACTAAACCATCTGCTGCTGCAGTAACACTTACTACTGATGTGCTTATTTTTCCATTATTTATTACCTCTGAACCAGTCTTAGCTATAATACCTGCTGTCTTTTCAGCTGTTAGGTTTATTTCACTATCTTTAACAGTCTTTACAGTAGATGTTATAGCATTAATACCTGCTGAACTATCCGCTTTTACATTAACAATTCCACTATTATTAACTACAAACTTTTCTTTAGTTCCTACAGTATTATCAGCATTGATACCTACTGATCCTGTACTTTCTACATTTATAGTTCCACTATTTGACAGTGTTACTTCAGGAGTACCTGTAGCTCTTTTTCCTAACATCGCTGCTGAACCTGTTGAAGTACTTTTTAGAGTTATTGTTCCTTCATTTGAAGCAGTTTTCTCTCCACTTGCTACAACCACATTAGGTGTTACTGTTTTATCAAGTGTTGTTTCTATAGCTATACCTGCTGAACCTGTTCCTTCAACTATTATTTTTGAATTAGTTCCACTATTTTTTACATTAGAATCATTAGCTAAAATTCCTGCTGATTTCATAGCTTTTATTGTAATATCTTTTGTATTAGTTAAAGTAGAATTATTTTCCCCAAATATAGCCGCTGACTCTTTGTTCTCCATAGTCATAGTTCCACTATTTAAGGCTGTTGATTTATTTGCATAAATTCCTACTCCAGAATCTAATTTATGAGTATAAGTTCCTGCATTTTCAGCTGTTGCTTTAGCTGTTGCTATTAATCCTAATTTAGTTGTTGTTGTTACATTTGCTGTTGTACCTATAGCTACTTTTGAATTTTCTCCTGTAGCTAATAATAAAGATGTTCCTGTTGATGAAACAGAAGAAAATCTATTAGTATCAGTTGTATCTATAGTTCCTTGATCTAAAGTTACCTTTGATCCATTTTCTGCATAAGCTAATGTTGACTCATTTCCCATTGTAAATTTTAACTTATCATTAGATAAAAGTGCTCCTATATTTCCAGTACCTTCATTATTAAAATAAGATAAAACAGATTTTGCTCCTAACTCAATTTCTGTAGTTGTTGTTAAAGCACTTACATCAAAAGTACTTGCAAACTTACTAGTATCACGTGAGAATAAACCTATAGATTTATCCCCAACTTTTAATTTAAATCCGTCTTTAAATTTTACTTGAGCATCTCCATCTGAATAGAACCCTATAGTTGTTGTATTTCCTGTTGTAGAAGCTAACTCTACAGGAGCTCCTATATTTAATTCAGGAGTTCCTGTTGGTGATTTTTCAGTATAAACTCCTATAGAACCATCTCCAACTGAAATTTTATTTATTGCTGGAGTTGCATTTACATTATGAGTAAATTTTGAATTCCCTTCTGCATAAACTGCTATATTCCCAGCTCCTTGAATAGAAATATTTCCAGTATTTGTAAAGTTTATTGGAGTAGCATTTGCTCCATTCAATAAAATTCCTTTATTTTTTGTATTACTAGGAGTATTAACAGTTATATTTCCACTATTAGTAAAGTTTCCTTGTTCTCCATAGAAAGCTGTAGAACCTTGATCACCAGATCCAGTAAGAGAACTTACAATAAGACTTCCACTATTAGAAGAATTTCCTCCTTTTAACATAGCAAAAGCTATTGAATTTGTTCCATTTACAGTTATAGTTCCCTTATTAATTCCTATACCATAATTATTTGTGTCTTTACTTTCTAATAAATTGTCTAATTGAGTTGCATCAAATACAGATTTATAAGATTCACTTTTAACAACAAAACCATAGTTAGAATCTCCATTAACTATAATATTAGCTCCTGTGTTTGCTGTTATAGATCCTGATCTCTTTAATGTTCTATTAGTTGTTTCATCTCCATTTACTTTTCCATCATTTAATTTTTCTTCACTATCAGCAACCAATAAACCTATACTTTTTGTTGCATTTTCTCCAATAGTTATAGTTCCACTATCAGCTGCAGCCCCTGTTGAAGCTCCTGTAACTCCAAAAGGTCCAAATTCTACAGTTTTTGTACCTACATTACCTGAAGCTGTATTACCCATAGTATCTTTGTCTCCAGTTAATACAGGCATAGTTGGTACTGCTGCATATATACCTACTGCATTTTCAACTTTATCATCTTTTCCACCTAAAAGATTTTGATTAGGCCCTTGAGATAATGAAGCAGTTGTTCCTATATTAATAGTTCCTCCAACTTTAACTTCTTGTATTTCTTGAAGTATACCAACACCTACACTTTTATCTCCGTTTATATTGATAGTACCTGAATTATATACTCCACTAGTGTATTCAGGATTTGATAAAGCTGAACGTCCTATCTCTCCTCCTGGAAGAACTTTCCCTCCCTTTAGTTCCCTCTGAGCTTTTAAATTATATGTATCCTTACTATATTTCGTTCTGTTTATATCTATTGTTTCAAGTTCAATTACACCTGGATTAAATACAGTAATAATACCAAAACTTCCACTAGAATTTATATTAATATCCTTTTGGTTATCAGCCTTCATTAAAACTTTACCATAGGAATTTACATTTTGTTTGGCATCAATTCCAGTTATTTGCATCTTACCATCTGATAGAGAACCCCAATTTGGACTCCAATAATGTGGATCTTCAGGTTTTAATTGCATAGCTGCACTTTCTGGAGCATTTAAAGAAATTGTATTCATATTAATCATATGAGTCATAGTAGTATTACTTGAAGAATCAGCATTAGAAAAACCAAAGGCTACTTGTTGTCTACTACCATTAACATATTCTCCATTTATAGTACCTGAATTTTTAACAGTTGTCATCGCTGGAGATAATGAACTTCCTTGGTGTGTTCCTTGTAAATCTATCCCCATATCTTGACTGCCCTTTAAATTTATTGTTCCTGCCATATCAAAAGTAAATTTATCTATAGCCTCATCAACAACCACAGCTCTATTATTATTAACTGGAACATTAATAGTTACTGTTTTATCTAAAGTGGCAACATTAGGTGCACCACTATTAGCATGCAAAGTTACATAGTTTCTTTCCACTGATACTGCTTTTACATCTAATGTACTATTTGGTAAAGATTTTAATTCATCCAATATAGTTTGAATCTTTTTTGAATTTCCTCTTGGAGGTGGAGTACCCATTCCTTTATATGTGGCTGAATCTATAGTAGGTGCAACAGAAAAAGCCACAGGTGTTGGTGGTTCAACACTTGGTGGTGTTACAGTTACTTCTCCAGGTGAAGTTATACTCATAGCTGTTACAGTTGGAGCTGCAACATTAACACTTACAGTTGGTGCTGCTGGTGCACTAGGCTTATTTACATTAACACTTATTGTTGGTGCACTTGGTGCACTTGGTGCTGTTATGCTTAAAGCCTCTATTTTAATTTGTTTTATTTCAGGTAATTTTATTGTTGGAGCTTCTTCTGGTTTAGTTATATAAGGATTTACTGATAATCCTTGTGGCTCCTTCAATTCAAATTTTGGTGGATCAATATTTAGTGGATCTTTTTCTATTTTCTTAGGGTTTACCTTTGCAAATATTTCAACATCAGTTGGTTTTTCTTTTACATATCTAAGATCTACTAAACCATAACTATTTTTTCCATTAACTGATGAATATATAGAGCTATTTTTTGGTACAGTACTTCCAGATAGGCTTGATGAAGAACCTATTCCTCCAGGTTGTCCAGCGATTAATGGAGCTCCTTGTGGTCTTTCACTTGCTTCTCCATCACTTGCATTTATTGTTTTCCAATCATATCTTGTATAATAACTTTCAAATCTATAACGTATGCTTTTATCTCCTGTTCCTCTTTCTCTACCATGAAGATCAGTGAAAAGATATCCTATCCCAAATTGCCAAGATGCCCAAGGAGATTTTACAACTTGATTTCCTTGTTCCATCAATTGAATTAATTCTAATCTTAAAGCTTCTATAGACTTCTTATTTTCTAATCTGACCCCTTTTATTTTATCTTGTAGATTATCTACAGAATCTTTAATTCCCTCTCTTGTTACTACTCCTGTATAATTAGCTGTATTTAATTCAGTGTTTACATCTGCTGAAAAAGCATTTAAACCCATCATTAAAAACAAAATTGCCAGTCCTATCGAGTATTTAACACTTTTGTATCTCTTTGCAATAGAACGTAAATCTTTTTCAATTTTTTGAAAATTCTTATTCAATCTCTCTCCTCCTATAAATTTGTTTTATTTAACCCTATATAAACGAATTATAGTCTTTTATTGTAATTTTGTCAACATTTCGAATGTTTTTTGTTTTGATATTAAATAGATACAAAAAATACCATTGATTTTAGTCAATGGTATTTATAATTACTACAATTTGATTTGAATTTTACTATTATTTTTTATTTTGTTTTTACTTCTTGATTATTTTTATACATTGCTTGTTCTACAACTTTTCCATTTTCATCATATCTTTTAACAAGCCCTTCTACTGAACCATGTAGATATGGTATTTCTATTTCTAATTTTCCTTCTTCTGAATAACCTTTCATTAATCCTTCTTCCTTATCATTTTTGAAAGTTACTTGGCTTAATAGT
>FLSK01000568.1_pt1 | contig 11061 bp, 7 predicted proteins | sample 1550541 | NCBI WGS metagenome assembly FLSK01 (sample SAMEA4031773, study PRJEB14383) | metagenome | biome: human; feature: oral; material: saliva | place: Philippines | collected 2014
TCTTTCTTGCGGATACGCTTACCCTGTGCAGCAAACTGTGCAATAGCACCGAGAGGTGTAGACTTAGAGCTCTGACCGCCAGTGTTAGAGTAAACCTCAGTGTCGAGAACAAGGATATTTACATCTTCGCCAGAAGCAATAACGTGGTCAAGGCCACCGTAACCGATGTCGTAAGAAGCGCCATCACCACCAATAATCCATTGTGAACGCTTCACCAAGTAGTGGTCTAATGTCTTCAATTCCTTACAGATTGGGCAACCTGCTTCAGCACCAGCAGCAATCATTGGTTTCAATGCTGCACTTGCTTCCTTAGATGCATCAGCATTGTCTTTAGCCTCTATCCATGCTTGTGCGGCTGCTTTGAATTCAGCAGATACGTGGTCTTCGTTCATAGCATCGTTCAAAAGTTTAGTAATGCGTTCACGCATCTTCTTATTACCAAGAGCCATACCTAAACCAAATTCGCAGAAGTCCTCGAACAAAGAGTTGTCAAAAGCAGGACCTTGACCATTTTCATTGGTTGTGTAGGGAGTAGAAGGAATTGACGCAGAATAGATAGAAGAACAACCTGTAGCGTTAGAAATCATTTCACGGTCGCCAAAGAGTTGAGAAACCAACTTAACGTATGGTGTTTCACCACAACCAGCGCAGGCTCCAGAGAACTCGAACAATGGTTGAGCAAACTGAGAGTTCTTAACGTTGCTCTTTATGTCTACTAAATGTTGCTTTGTTTTTACATTCTTAACCAAGTAGTCCCAGTTATCTATTTGTTGCTGATCGCGTGTGAATGGAACCATAGCAAGTGCCTTGCCATTCTTATTACCAGGACAAACATCGGCGCAGTTTCCACAACCAACACAGTCGAGAACGCTAACCTGAATGCGGAAGTGCATACCAGCCATAGGTTTTGGTACTTTCATATCCAATGTATTGTCGCCAAATCCATTAATTTCTTCGTCATCAAGAACGAATGGACGGATACAAGCATGAGGACAAACGTATGCACACTTATTACACTGTATACAGTTCTCTGGGGTCCATTCAGGGTTGAATGCCTCAACACCACGCTTTTCGAATGCAGCAGAACCGTTCTTCATTGTACCGTCTACCATATCATACTTAATGAAATCGGAAACTTTGAGTAAGTCGCCAACCTGACCATTGATAGGACGGACAATCTCTTTGATGTATGCAGGTGCATTGTCATTAGAGTCTTCAGCATCATCAGCAAGATTAGCCCATGAAGGATCTACAGTCAATTGCTTATATTCACCACCGCGGTCTACAGCAGCATAGTTCTTGTCTACAACATCTTGTCCCTTGTTACCGTAAGACTTAACAATGAACTCTTTCATTTGCTCAACAGCCAAATCTACAGGTATAACCTTTGTAATGCGGAAGAATGCACTCTGAAGAATAGTATTGGTACGGTTGCCGAGACCAATTTCTTGTGCAATCTTTGTTGCGTTGATATAGTAAACGGTAATGTTGTTCTGAGCGAAGTAACGTTTAATTCTGTTAGGAATGAAGTTTGCAAGTTCTTCGCCTTCGAAGATTGTATTTAAAAGGAAAGTACCATTCTTCTGTAAACCACGAATTACATCGTACATACGTAAGTATGCCTGAACATGACAAGCAACAAAGTTAGGTGTATTTACCTGATAAGTAGAACGGATTTCGCTGTCTCCAAAACGAAGGTGAGAACAAGTAAAACCACCAGACTTCTTAGAGTCGTAAGAGAAATATGCTTGGCAATGTTTGTTAGTGTTATCACCAATAATCTTAACAGAGTTCTTGTTTGCACCAACGGTACCGTCAGCTCCCAGACCATAGAACTTAGCTTCGAACATACCTTCGCCACCCATAGGAATCTCGTCAATCAATGGAAGCGAAGTGAAAGTAACATCATCTACAATACCAACAGTAAAGTGGTCTTTAGGCTCTGGAAGTTCTAGGTTGTTGAATACAGAAATAATATGTGCAGGTGTGGTATCAGAAGAACCAAGACCATAACGTCCACCTACAATTAAAGGTTTGTTTTCAACATCGTAGAATGCGCTCTTTACATCAAGATACAATGGTTCTCCTTCTGCACCAGGTTCTTTTGTTCTGTCGAGTACAGCAATACGCTTTACTGTCTTTGGAACAGCTGCAAGCAAATGCTTAACAGAGAAAGGACGATAAAGGTGAACAGAAATCATACCAATTTTCTTACCGTGCTTAATTTGATAGTCGATAGCTTCGCGTGCGGCTTCAGTAGCAGATCCCATAAGGATAATAATGTTTTCTGCATCTTCAGCACCATAGTATGAGAAAAGGTGATATTCACGACCAGTAATATCTTTTATCTTTGCTAAGTAATCTTCAACTACTTCTGGAATATTCTCGTAGTATTGATTGCAAGCCTCACGGTGTGTGAAGAATGTTTCTGGATTTTCAGCAGTACCACGAGTAACAGGACGCTCTGGAGAGAGTGCACGGTCGCGGAATCGTTTAACGTCAGCTGGATCGAGTAACTTAGCTACTTCATCTTGGTCAATCATCTCAATCTTCTGATATTCGTGAGATGTGCGGAAACCATCGAAGAAGTTTACAAATGGAATGCTTGTCTTCAACGAAGCAAGATGTGGAACTGCTGTAAGGTCCATAACCTCTTGTACTGAACCAGAACAGAACATTGCAAAACCTGTTTGACGACAAGCCATAACGTCTGAATGGTCGCCAAAGATACACAATGAGTGAGTAGCAAGTGTACGTGCAGAAACATCGAACACGCAAGGCAACATCTCACCAGCAATCTTATACATATTAGGTATCATCAGCAACAAACCTTGTGAAGCTGTGAATGTTGTTGTAAGTGCACCGGCTTGGAGTGAACCGTGCATAGCACCAGCTGCACCACCTTCTGATTGCATTTCCTGAACAGTTACTGTTTGGCCGAAAAGATTTTTACGACCTTTCGCTGCCCATGTATCAACATGCTCTGCCATTGGAGAAGACGGAGTAATAGGGTAGATTGCTGCTACCTCTGAAAACATGTAGCTTACATGTGCTGCAGCTTCATTACCATCACAGGTAATATACTTTTTTTCTTTCGCCATTGTCTTTATTTTATTAAATGTTTCTATAATGTTTTTGGTCTGTTTTGTATAGGCCTATCTATTAACAATCTTTTTTATATCATTTATGTATGTACTTTAGTCTTAGTTTCAGTATAGAAAGCCAAAGAGCCAAAGAGGAATCTTATTGTCTTTCCCTACTTTCATATTGTAACGTACATATATTGTATCATTGTTTAAACGCATTTTTGTATTCTCTGCATCGCATACCCTAAAACGTCTATTTCTGTCTATTATATAGTATCCACATTTGTTTCCTTCATTTATTGTATGCTTGGAAAGTAGGGCATTCACAAAAAATGTTTCCATTACCTCTTGCTGCTCTATGTGTATCGGATATATTGCGTAAATGAGATTAGAATTATTCATTATTACCTTTGCAGGCTTCTTGGGAAAATCTTGACCAACAGAATAAATAATATTTATCAAGCGTGAATCTGATAGATATTTAATGTAGTTCATAACAGTTGCACGACTTGTATTTATCTCTTTAGCTAAATTGCTTATATTGGGTGATTTTGGACCTTCTAAAGCAAGCAGATAAAAAAGTGTCTTGATTTTAGTGAGATATTTTAATTCTATTTGCTTTATGAGCAAGATATCAACCTCTGTCATCATGTTCATAGTCTTCAATAGATTTTCAGAATAATTTCTGTTCTCTAAAAAGAAAGGATAATAGCCATGATGAATGTAATCTTGGAAATATTCGAGTGGATTAATCTTTGTCAGTATTTGTGTTGCTATTTGTTCGTGGTTCTCAATGATATCATTAAGCGAATAGCTTGAGAAACTATTTCCTGACATATAATTTAAGAACTCTCTAAAGGAGAAACCTCGTAAATTATAGCTCTTAACAATACCATTAAGTTCAGGATTTTCTTCTTTTAGACGCATAACACTAGACCCAGTAAATACAATCTTTAATTCAGGATAATTATCATAACATCTACGCAAGTCGCTACTCCAATTGGGCTGTTTAAAAACCTGATCAATAAGCAAGACGCGTCCCCCATTTCGATAGAACTCTCCTGCAAAGTCAGAAATACCTTTCTCTTGGAAATAGAAGTTGTTCATATTTATGTAAAGACATTTTCGGTCGTTAGCACCAAACTTCTCTTTAGCATATTGAAGAAGGAAGGTCGTTTTTCCAACGCCACGTGTTCCTTTGATGCCTATCAACTGATCATTCCAATCAATCTCGTCCATAAGCATACGTCTCACTGGAGCATAATTATGTTCCACTAAATAGGTGTGAGTACGGAAAAATGCATCCATCTTATAACAAAATTATTTCATATCCTAATAGCACTATCAGGCAACACATTTATATATGCATATACCTAATAATATTGTGTGCAAAGATAATATTTATTTCTTTAATTTGCAAACTATACATGGCAAAAAAGACCTTTTTACTATTATTTATATTTTGTCTTTTTAAGTATTTGCTGTATCTTTGCATACGGTTAGTAGACTTTCTTTACTCTCATTTGTAGAATGTTTGCAAAAGTCATAATAGAAAAAATAAAATGAAACTTCATGTATTCAATCCTGAGCACGATATTTCGTTAGCGCAAAATAATCCTAATCAAACCCCATCACGTGCAGCATTGCAAATACGTAATGATTTGGATTTTATTCCTTATATCTGGGCAGCTCAAGGCGATGTTATATTGGTAAATGATGTAATGAAGGCGTATGAAGCCGTTGAAAAACTTCGATTGAAAGATAAGAATGTTTCTTTTATAGATGCAGACATTTTAGAAAAGTATTCAGATGAAATAGATGCTATTCTACCTTGGGGATGGGATTGCGCAATAAAGGAGCACTTAAAACGTTTAGGTATATCGCAGACTCTTTTGCCTTCAAGCAAGCAATTATCTGAAATACGCAATTTAAATAATAGAAAGGCATCTATAAATTGGTTATTGTTTTTAAAGGCGCATCTTCCTTACGCTACGACAGTTGGAGAGGCATACTATTATAACAACATTAATGATTTGTGTGCAAAGGCTAAAGAGATAGGGAAAGCTGTAATAAAAGCTCCTTGGAGCGGTAGTGGTAGAGGATTACGATTTACCGACAGAAATATCTCTACAGTACACCTAAATTGGGCAAAGAATATTATAACACATCAGCAGGGCATTATTTTAGAGCCATATTATAATAAGGTGCAAGATTTTGCTATGGAGTTCTATATAGAAGGTGAAGTAAAATATTGTGGTTTGTCTATTTTCCAGTCTTTACATGGGGCGTATACAGGTAGTATTATTGATACAGAAGAAAGAAAACGCAATTTCTTAAGTAAGTATGTGGATATAGAATTATTGGATACAATAAAACTTACTCTAATAAACTTATTAGAATGCAATATTAAATATAACTACAAGGGTCCTTTGGGAATTGATATGATGATTGTTGAGAAGAGATCTTTATCTACTTCTTCATTATATGCTATTCATCCTTTTGTTGAAATAAACTTTCGCCGTACAATGGGGCATGTCGCTTTATCGCTTTCTAATAATTTCCAAATACATAACAAGATGATGCGAATAACGTATAATGGTTCGCATCATACATTAGAATTAAACGATAGAACTTACCCTAACATTTAAAATATAACCAAAATACGAGGAATGAAATAACTAGAGCTATTATACATGTAATAGTTAGCATTATACGTGCTATAATCTTTCTTCTGCGAACTAAAGAAGAATGTTTTTGTTGATTGAATCCTGAATACTGATCGTAATGGTACTTTCTTTTGTTTCCTTGTGAACTTCTCATTATTGTAGGTTGGTGTTATCCTAAAGAAAGTATCTTTCTCAGATACTTTCTTTATATTTTCAGTCTAATCTATTTAAAATTTAAAACTCAGTTGCACGTCTACTAAAGAGTAGTTCGGCTTTGCTAAGCTACGGTCGTGAACATAAGCATATTCAGTTGAAAGCAGCACATTCTTATTAAATTGGTAGTTTAAACCAACTTCGTATAATGTGCGTTGTTTTTCTGCGCCCTTTGAAGGTTGGTACATATCGTAACGTGCTTTTCCATACAGTTTTTCCTTTACTATAGGTGCTATCACTAAAGCATAAACTCCTTGTGCTTTACTGCCATTACTACCTATATTACAGTCTTTTGCTGCAGCATCATTTGTGTTTACAAGCGACTTAGCAAAAGCTTCTCCTGTAGAATGTGCATATTCTGAACGGAATGTCCAGTCGTTTACTATATATTCGGCAGAAACTGCATAGCGACGTTGTTGCAACTTACGTACGCCTGTTTGTGTTGCGCCAGTAGCATCAATCCATGTACCTTTACGAGCATACGAACCAGTCCAACCAAACCAACCAATACGCATACCTTTTACAGGCATAACCCAAACACCACCGATAATATTTTTTTGTTCGTCTACGTCTTTCACGTTAATTCCTTGTCCGTTAAACACGCCGACCTGATAGTGTAGCAAATTTCTTCCAGCAGAATTCTTCAGAAAATCGCCTTGAATTTGTACACCTATATCGCGTCCATTTGAACTATGTGTTCCTGCTCTATCTGCAAACCCTGCAAATTTGCTAACCACTTGTGAATATCCCATAAACCCTTGTGTAATAGGGTGGATTGGATTCTCAAAAGTGAATGGGTTTTTGAACTGACCAATTTTTACACGGAAGAATGTGTACTTTTGCCATTCTGTGAATAAATCGACAACACGTGGCGATGAGCCTAAAGTAGATGTATTGCCATTAAACTGAATTTGTACTTTCCATGCCCAATCGTTAAAAAGACGTCCGTCGAGTGAAACACGACCTAAACGTAGATTGAACGAATTAGATTTTGCCTTGTCTTGATTAGTAAACTGGTACTGCGCTATGCCATACCCTGATAGCTTCACATTGTCGATCCACTTTGCTGTCTGTGCAGATACATTAGAGAATGCTAACGCTATGGCAGCTAACATAAAGATTTTTTTCATATATTTACCTTTGAATATTAAGTTTATAGTTTCACTCTGCAAAGATACAGACAATTTGTAAAAAATGAGAACATTTCTTAAAACTTTCGCTAAAAGTATTATAAAATATGCCTATTGCCTTACTTTACTACCGTCTATGAAGAATGATATAATAGAATTTTATAGCGTTAAAGCTTCTCTCTTTTATTTAACGTGTGTTATGTAAATAGGAAAAAATAACTAACTTTGCAGCAAATATTAAAATATGAGTAGGAAAAGAAAATCATTACCTATATTAGAGAATGTAGAAATAGAGTCTGTTGCTGCAGAAGGTAAATGTGTAGCACACGTAAACGATATGGTTGTGTTTGTACCTTTTGTTGTACCAGGTGATATTGTAGACTTGCAAGTGCGCAAGAAACGACACAGCTATTGTGAAGCAACTGTACTGAGAATGATACAGCCTAGTCCTATGCGTATTACTCCTAAATGCGAACATTTTGGAGTCTGTGGTGGGTGTAAATGGCAAAACCTTCCTTATAAAGAACAGTTGGTTTCCAAACAACAACAAGTTCTCGACCAACTAAAACGTATTGGAAAAGTTGAACTGCCAATGATATCTCCCATATTGGGGTCTGAGAAAACAGAGGAATATCGCAATAAGCTTGAGTTTGCCTGTTCAAATAAACGGTGGTATACCAAAGAAGAGTTAGATGCATTACCTGAAGGGGTTGGGTTAGCTCAGGGAGCAATAGGCTTTCATATAACAGGCGCCTTTGATAAGATTTATCCTATTAATAAATGTGTGCTTATGGACAACTATTGTAATAAGGTAAGGAATGCTATTTACAATTATGCTGTGGAGCACAAACTTAGTTTTTACGATATCAGAGAACAACACGGTTTGTTACGCGACATTATGATGCGAAATTCAAATACGGGCGAATGGTTGGTGCTTGTTCAGTTTCATTACGATGAGGTGGGCGATGAAGAATGTGCTATGAACTTAATGCAGTTCGTTGCCGATGAGTTTCCTGAAATTACATCATTATTATATGTAGATAATCAGAAAGGTAACGATACTTTCAACGATTTAGAATTGACAGTATTTAAAGGTAACGACCATATATTTGAGTTAATGGAGGATCTTCGCTTTAAGGTTGGTGCCAAAAGTTTCTATCAAACCAATACAGACCAAGCTTACCATTTGTATAGTGTTGCGCGCAACTTTGCCAACCTTACTGGCAATGAATTGGTTTACGATCTATATACAGGTACGGGAACCATTGCAAACTTTGTAGCTAAAAAGGCTAAAAAGGTGATAGGTATTGAATATGTGCCTGAAGCAATAGAAGATGCAAAAATAAATTCGGAAATAAACGAAATATCCAATACGCTGTTCTATGCTGGCGATATGAAAGATATTCTAACCGAAGCATTCGTAAAACAACATGGACGCCCAGATGTCATTATAACCGATCCTCCTCGTGCTGGTATGCATGCCGATGTAGTGAATGTTATATTGGGTGCACATCCCAAACGAATTGTTTATGTAAGTTGTAATCCAGCAACACAAGCTCGCGACTTAGCACTTTTAGATAGCGACTATAAGGTTGTGGCTGTTCAGCCAGTCGATATGTTTCCACATACGCCTCATGTAGAGAATGTTGTTTTGTTGGAAACTAAGTAATTGCAACTTTAATAAAATGTGTTTATTAATATTCACTTATAATTTATAATGAATTATGAATATATAATATACGAAAGGAGGTGTACTAGATAGGTATACCTCTTATAATTTTATGTAAAGTTAGCCTGAAAAACATTATGGATATGATAGTTCTCCGTTATCTTCTGCAACTCTTTTCTCTACGTTTTATTCTTGTTTATTTGTGTTCTAACATAATGTAATATAACTGCATTGCCTTATACAGCTGGAAAGATATACCGTTTGAATTAGCCAGTTTACGTTATCAAATCAATGGTTCTGACGAAAATGAATAATGAATTTATAACCACTGACTATAGTCTGTCTACCAATGGAATAGAACGCCTCAGGTGTTTATAAAAGTCAATGCAATATAGTTACTTTTGTTTTAGATATCTATCACGATCGTCTCAGATATCTGTGAGTTGCGTTTCAGATATCTGTCAGTTACAAATTAGATATCACAAAAAGCAGCAACCTTTATAATGCTATATTATACCACTTGAAAGATATTTATTCAGCTGAGATTTATAATGCTTTTTATTCTACAATTAAGCTAAGCAAAATTAGTTAGCAATACAGCTATTTGTTCGGCATCGCCTAACGACATAGTTTGGTTGCACGGAATGGAAAGTTCTTCCCGATGAATACGTTCTGTAAGTGGGAATGAAAGAGTATTCCATTCCTTATATGCTTTTTGTTTGTGGGGTGGAATAGGGTAGTGAATGAGAGTCTGTACACCGTTATCTGTTAAGTATTCCTGTAATTTATTGCGTTCTGCACAGAGTATTGGAAATATGTGATAGACGTTATCACGGTTTAAAGCTTTAGGAATGGTAATGTGCTCATTCTCTATATGTTGTTCAAAGTAATGGGCAATTACTTTCCTACGGTCATTTTCCTCATCGAGATACTTTAGTTTTATACTGAGCACAGCAGCTTGTATTTCGTCCATACGACTATTTTTACCTTGAAACTCGAATACATATTTGCGGTTCGAACCGTAATTAGCAAGCGCCCGAATAGTTTTGGTTAGTTCCAAGTCGTTTGTGGTTATGGCACCAGCATCGCCCAATGCACCAAGATTTTTGCCTGGATAGAAGCTGTGAGCTGCTGCATTGCCAAGGCTTCCTGTATGCTTACCGTTAAAGGTGCAACCATGTGCCTGTGCATTGTCTTCTATCAGCTTTATATTATGGCGTTTACAAATATTTCCTATTCTTTCTGTATATGCACACCGACCATATAAATGTACGAGCATAATGGCACGAGTGCGAGGTGTGATAGCAGCTTCTATACGGCTGTCGTCTATTTCTAACGTTGCGATATCAGGTTCTACTAGTATGGGCGTAAGGTTGTTTTCGGTTATAGCTAATATGGTGGCAATGTAAGTATTAGCAGGTACAATTACTTCGTCGCCATCGTGAAGTTGTCCAAGCTCTTTGTAAGCACGCAGAATAAGATGTAGAGCATCGAGTCCATTTCCACAACTAACACAATGTTGCGTACCAATGTAGGTGCGATAATGCTCTTCAAAATGTTTAACAGCATTGCCGTTAAGATACCAGCCCGATGCCACAACATTTGAAATAGCCTTGTTTATTTCGTCTTTGTGCATCGCTGTGATGCGTTTGAGTGATAAATATTCTATCATAAAACTGATATATTCCATTTGTAAGTGTCGTAACAAACGCCTCGTCCACCAAATCCTTCTTTCTGGTGGATAAGCTGCTGATTTAGTATTGTACCTCCATTTTCGGTACTTTTACCAAAGTCGAAATAACCATCTCTGCCCTTATACACATTATTTATTATATAATCGAATAACAAATCCAGTGCTCCCATTGCTTTCCCCTTTGGTGATGCTGAAATATATTGTGTATGAACAACGTTCGGTGTTTCATAGATGAGAGTGCCACCCAGTGGTTCTTTGTCGGTTGTTGTAGCTAAGTAAAGTTTTATTTGTTTTGGAAATCTACTTCTTAAGAGTTCTAATTCTGCTAAAGAATGTACAGGATGTGTATTGTATTTGGTGGTAAGATTATTATTGAGGATATTCCAAAATGCAGCTAAATCTTGACTTTCTCCTACGAGAATGCCATTTTTGATAGCCTTTCGAATGCCACTTCTGCGACTTTCGGTAAACTTTCGTACGTTGTGGAGACTGAACGATGATGAAATATCGCGGCTGATGAGTTGTGCGTGGCAAATATTGGTAAGTGCATAGAGGTCTTCTTCGGCAGGAATACGGTGGTAGATATATGGAATAGCTTTGTAGA
>FLSK01000094.1_pt3 | contig 11032 bp, 10 predicted proteins | sample 1550541 | NCBI WGS metagenome assembly FLSK01 (sample SAMEA4031773, study PRJEB14383) | metagenome | biome: human; feature: oral; material: saliva | place: Philippines | collected 2014
ATTCGTCCTGGTCCTATTAGTTTAGCAAGTAGCTCATAATATAATTGGTCATAGCCATGAAAATCCTGCGAACTACCCTCACTAAAATTGATGACACACGGTTGATGCATACGTTCCGCATAATCGAATATATACTTAAAACCAAGTGCATCCGTGGCATAGGTAAACTTATAATAATCTTTTGGATCTATCAAAGAAGCATTATCAGCAGCATTATCAACCAATACCAAGTCGGCATCACAAGCCATACCACGATAAGGGGAAACGACTCCCTTCCTTTCTGCTCCACTACCGGCAGCAATGCCAGCTGTATGTGTTCCGTGTGTCTGTGTATCACCATCAATGGGATGTCCCAGTTCTAACAAGGCATCACGACCTACATAATCGCGACCTACATATAATGTTGAACCGATAGTATCACGCGACAACTGATCCCATAATGCTTTGATACGATACTGGCTCATATCAGCTGAATAAAAATTAGGATGCGTCAAATCAAAACCAATATCTTGTACACCAACAACGACACCATGTCCAGTATAGCTCTGCGATAACCCTTCTCCCGTATAAACTTTTTCAGCATTAACAACTAATCGAGTAGTATCCATTTGTATGCTGCATCGTCTTCCTGTCTCTATTCGCTTCACTTGTCTGCCACACGACAATGCCCCGAGGTTACTAAGAGGGATGGCTGCTATACTAATATCCCCCACACGTGCCAACTCCTTACAGCCATACTGCTTTAGAACTTCTGCCGCATTACCATCAATACGTACAAAAGCTGTCAACAATCTATCATCACTCTGACTACGGGTAAGCTGCTTCGTTGCCAATGCCGATGCCATTGCTTCGCGAACAAAGGGCGACATCTTCTCATAGCGAGGACGCTGAGCAATAATACCAAGAGAGGTAAATATAAAGAGTAAAAAAACTATTAAACGGTTCATTTCTTTATGGGCTAATTACAAATAATGTATTATAAGTAATGTATTCTGCCACAAAGGAACAAAAAAAAACTGACATATGCAAGATGTATTAGCCCCCTGTACCATATATACGAAGCATCAACATGGCTCTTCTACAAACAACTTATTCCCATGTCATTGATTTTGTAAACTATTTTTATGTAGTTCAAAACCAAGACATGCTCTTTTGGCTTCTAAAAGATGCTTAATTGACTTGCAAAAGACGCCCTTTAAGACCCTTACTAACGCCCTTTTGAAGTCTTATCAAGCACCTTTCACTTTACCACTTTATAACTAATTGATTTACTTATGGTTACAAACCTGTTTCGTATATCTGTTTTTTACCGTTAGTTATAGATATTTTCCTTGAACATACGTAATGATTTTTCAAAGTCTTATCTATAGATTTTCGAAGTTTAAAAAGAAATGATTTTTAATGTCAGAGGATGATAATAGGATAGATAGACGACTGTTTTAGTCCTATTTTTGTTTAGTGAGTAACCTTGGTTGTTTCGTTAAAGCAATACGAAAAGCATCCACATATTTAACGGAAGAACCAAAAAAAAGGCTATAAGTCAGAATCTGACTCATAGCCTTCCATTTACATATATGAAATCTTCTCTACATGAGAATATGTTGATTTCTTACTTATTCAAGCCACGGTTATTCAGTGTAACATTGAGAAGCTTTACATACTCACGATACTGACGGTCGCTCAAAACATAACGCATATAAGAAAGATCCTTCTTAATAGCACTCTGAACCTTAGCGTCACGCTCTGAGTTATCAGCAACAGAAGCATTCATCATCTCTGTAGCAAAAGTGCGATTAATATCCTCAACAACATCAACCTGATCATAATTAAGATTCAACGCACGACTAAGAGCGTATGTGCTTACATTGAACTTGTAGGCGTTAGCATTTGTAGTTGTGTTGTTGTTATCGTTCTCACCTGCTGCAAAAGCCATTGTCATACTCATCACTGCTGCTACTGTCAATACAATCTTCTTCATATTCATTATCCTTTCTTAATTATTTAAAGTCTTATTAAAAGACTTATCATTATCTTTTATTCTGTAATTAATTTCCTTATTATGAATGCAAAGTTACAAGATTATTCGGACTCAATATAACTATTCGTTACTTATTATTAATTTTTGCTTATATTTTTGACACATATCAATGCATTTGATTTATATCAGTTACAAAAACATAGATACGACCCTACCCTTCCTAATAAACCATATATAATAGTAGTACGCAAAAGAAAAAACAGTAACTAAGCAGATTTTATTCCGTTTTAAATCATTACCTTTGCAAATACGTATAATAAATATCGATTAATAAAAATAACAATGGAGAATAATAAACATCGACTCGTTGTAGTCAGCTACGAACTATATAGTATCGAAAATGGTGAGGAGCAATTCCTCGAAAAGACAGAAGATATGCAGCCAATGCAGCTCTATACAGGTTGCGACATGGCGTTACCAGCCTTTGAGCAGGAGATTGTTAAGTTTGAAAAAGACGCAGACTTCAAGTTCTCTCTCACTAAGGAGCAGGCTTATGGGGAGCATGATGACAATAGTGTTTTAGCTCTCGACAAGGCTACCTTCTCTCCTAACGGAGTTTTTGATACTGAGAACATCTATAAAGATGCAGTCGTTCCCTTGCAGAACGAAAATGGTCAGCGCTTCTTAGGAAAGGTTTTGGACATATCAGACGATAAAGTAACCATCGACCTCAACCACCCTCTTGCAGGAAAGGACCTTGTTTTCTATGGTCATGTCTTCGAGAATCGTGAGGCAAGTGAAGAAGAAGTAAAAGACTTCTTTGAGCAAATGAATCAGCATCACTGTGGTGGTGGATGTGGCGGAGGCTGCGGTAGCGACAACGGAGGTGGCTGTGGTTGCGGAGGCCATGAAGATGGAGAAGGAGGCTGCTGCGGCTGTCATTAATATAAATTCTCCCTCTCCCGTCCAGCTATTTACAATGGAACATATAAAGAGTAAGGAGATAATAGGAAAGTCTACAACATACTTTTCTTTCCTATCAATCACGCATCACGATTATCATTCATAGGAACTTTGGTATGAATACATTCGGAAAGCTCTTCACACTTACCACCTTCGGCGAAAGCCACGGAGCTGCCGTGGGTGGTATAGTTGATGGTATGCCAGCTGGTGTAACCATTGACACAGACTTCATTCAGCGTGAATTGGCACGTCGACGACCAGGTCAAAGCAATATCACAACGGATAGAAAGGAAGCAGACCAAGTAGAACTGCTAAGCGGTGTGTTTGAGGGAAAGTCAACAGGTGCGCCCATTGGTTTTCTTGTTCGCAATACCAATCAACATTCAAAGGACTATGATAATATCCGTGACATCTTCCGTCCGTCACATGCCGACTATACATATTACAGCAAATATGGTATTCGTGACTATCGTGGAGGCGGTCGGGCGTCTGCTCGCATTACACTTTCACGTGTCGTAGCAGGAGCCTTAGCCAAACTTGTGTTGCGCCAACAGGGTATCAGTATCTCTGCCTACACTTCACAAGTGGGCGACATTCTACTTGAGAAAGATTATCATAAATATGATTTAAATCTCATTGAGTCAAACCCAGTTCGCTGTCCCGACCCATTAAAAGCAAAGGAGATGGAGAACCTAATAGCACAGGTAAAGCGCGAAGGAGACACCATCGGTGGCGTTATTTCTTGCGTTATCAAAGGCTGTCCAGTGGGCTTAGGCGAACCAGAATTTGGAAAACTTCATGCACAATTAGGTGCTGCTATGCTTAGTATCAACGCTGTGAAGGGTTTTGAATATGGTGAAGGCTTTGCTGGTTCTTCATGGAGAGGTAGCCAGCAAAACGACACTTTCCTACCAACTGGCGATGGTATGCAATACCCAAGATGCAATGTAGAAACGAACCATAGCGGTGGCATACAGGGTGGAATCAGTAACGGAGAGGATGTTTACTTCCGTATTGCATTCAAACCTGTCGCAACCCTACTTATGGAACAGCAGACAGTGAACATAGAGGGTGAGGCAACAACGATGGATGTACGTGGTCGACATGATCCTTGTGTCTTACCTCGCGCAGTCCCTATTGTTGAGGCTATGGCTGCAATGACAATACTTGACGCATTGCTGATAAGTAAGACTAACAGACTGTAGACAATTTCTTTCGTAAGGACTTACTTCCCACAGCAGTGATAAAACAACATATTAGAAGGAGTTAAATCTTATCTTCTCACGCTAACAATCTATAGATAGTAGCGGAGGCTGACATGGACTTAACTCCTTCTAATTTGTTTTAGCTCTATTTCATTTTAAGAATACAGCGCTAACCAATCTTCTTCTCGTTTGTTATAGGCTTGCAATGAAAGCACTTAAAGCCGTTCCACCATCCAAAGAAGGCGAATATGATTCAAGTACATTGAGCTTTGTACTACCAATAACGTCCTTTAAATCCTTTGCAGTATTCAGTACACAGATATCTCCAGCCAAGCCACAAACATCTATCTGTTCTATCTTCAAAGCCTTAATTAATTGATGGAGAACACCCGCAGAAGCTTCATTTTGCATGATAGAATACTCATCCTTCTCTATGCTATCACCCTTATACAATAAGGTGAAACCACCCTTTGATTCATTAAGAGCAACCAATAGTGATTGCCAAAGAGCTGCTCCAACAGAATGTTGTACACAATGGCGTGGCCACATTCCACCCTCATCAGCAAACGAACTATGATGATAAGGATGCCAATCTGCTGTAACAATCTTCACGGTATATTCATTACCTTTTTCCTTTACATACTTTGCCAGCGCATCCATTGCCTCGGCTGCGCCTGCTACAGGAAGTGTTCCTGTAATAAAGTCGATTTGTGGATCGACTATTAACAATAGCTTTTTCATATTTTATTGTCTCTTTAAACAATAAGACCAAATAGTTTCATTATCTATATTACAAAGCTAACAGAATATAAATCGTAGCTTTATATTATCAACGTTAATACGCTACAGATATTTTCTAAACACACCAAAAGTAATATAAAAATAGTGATACATAAGCCATGTACCACTATTTTTATTTTAAGTTTCTATACTTGTGCGTTGTCTGGTTCAATCTCGTGAGCATCTACTTCTACCACTCCACGCTTAACGTGACCATCGTAAGTAACAAAGTAAATACCCGTACCCGGTGTCCATTCCATACAGAAGAGTTCTCCTGGACCATTAAAACCATTCTTCTTGATAACGCGTAATGCCCATGCCTGTGAACGACCACTCTGCTTAAGACCACTCGAAACGAACTCACCATTGTTAACAAGTAAGAATGAATCAGCTGTCTTACCGGTTGGTAGAACTGTCACTGCACCATTTGCTTCAAACAAAACATCCTCAACTTCAAACATAGAGAAGATTCCCTTTTGTCTTAATAGCAAACGGAACTGCTCCATTTCAAGGCTATTACGCTTAAAATTCTTAAAGTTAATAACGCCATTCTTCACAAGGAAAACGCTCTCTCCTTTGATAATATGACGTAGACGAGCAGAACGCATAGCAAAGCGCACGAGCATATTAAAGCCTGTCCATACTGCCAAAGCAAAGAGAATATGCCATATAGACATATCAGGATTATACAAGGCACCACCGACCAAGGCACCAATCACAAAGGCACTCACGGTATCAAGTGGCGTAAGCTGTGCCATCTGAGCTTTTCCTGTAATACGTAGAAAAGCCAAAATACCTATCATACCCGTAACAAGTTTCAAGGTAATGCCTATATAAGGCTGAATAAACTCAATCATTTCTTGTTGCTTTAGACGTTATTATAAATTGATTTTTTATTCTTTTTAATGCTGCAAAAATACATCTTTTATACTTAACTCGCAAATAACATGACTAAAAAAACACCACGAAACAATTAATTCTATTTACGGAAAGCTTAAAAACAAGTCTTTTATAGCTATAAAGCCTCCTGTAGAATTAAAAAAGAAAGCAACTCCTTTGTCAGTTCAGAAATAATATATAACTTCGCACCGAACAAACTGGTAGAGTGATTAATAGATACCTGAATAAGAGGATTTTCCACCTTTACCATAAAAGAAAGATAAAAATGGAATACTATATCAAGATTAATGAAGAAAAGAGAGGTCCTTATAGCCTCAACGAATTAGCCGAAAGAAAACTGGATGCTACAACGTTAGTAATGCCAACAGATGGTGTAGAATGGGTTCCTGCCAACCAGATAGAAGAACTCCGCACACTCTTTGAGAGCAAAGAATCTATCAATAAAACAGAGAAAACAGAAGAGATACCTTTTGTTGAGGCAAGACCTATCATACCAACAGCACAACAAGAAGCAGTTCAACAGCCACAACCAGCACCTAAGAAGAAGAGTCACACTGGTTGTCTTATCGGTATTTTGCTCACATTGGTTGTCTTGGTTGCAGTGATGGTTGTTACTTGTCCAAAGACAGAACAACACAAGGAAGTACTCTCTACCGTTATCACCACTACTGTAAATGATGCTGTAAATGACAACGATAATCTTACAGGCAACACCTTCATCGACAACGCTTTCAAAACAGTCAGCAATGCCTTTGCTGGTAAGGTGATTGAGACTGCTGTTGATAACCTCGTCACTGTCGATAACTATGTTGTATGTTCATTAGGTAAGGTACACTATGATGGCAAAGATCATATCGTATCTTTAGGTGTCTTCGGGCATATCTTTACTGTTGATGAAGATGACCTTCAAGAAGCTGCAGAACAGTATTACAAGAAAGAAGAAATCAACATGAAGGAACAACTTAAGAAAAAAGCACAGAAGATGTTGCAGGAAAACATCATTGCACCTGCAACCTCAGCCATCGAAGGACTCTTGGGAAGTGCTATGGATGGTCTTCTGGATGAAATCGGTTTAGACAATCAACCCTCAAAACAAAGTAAGAAAAAGACAGTGAAAGCTGATTCTATCTAAGTAAATATTAGGCTTTCAGATAGACTTATAGATGGATAATAACGCAAAAGATAGTTGTTAAAAAACAATATTTCTACATAAAAGGAAAGGTTTTACATATTATCTTTTGCATATAAACAATATTTTATATACATTTGCACAATTAATTTAAATAGAAAACAAGTATGAAGAAATTATTTTTTTTAGGGTTAATAACGTTGTTTTTTGTGTCTTGTGCCTCTTCTTTAAATAGTGAAAAGATTGACACTCTGAAAGAACAGCAGAAGGTGCTCAAGATGACTACAGAGTTAAACAAACTGCAGTTAGATTACGAAAAAGAGAAGGCAAACAATGCCGAACTCAGCAAGAAAGCTGCTGACATCAATGTTGAAGCAAATATAGCAACAACAGAATTCAGCACAACCAACGCATCAAGCACTGTTAAGGATGCAAAGACCACTATCAAGCGTCTGAAGGAAGCTAAGTCTATCAACAAGAAGTTGGCTAAGAGTCAGAAGACCCTTACAAAGATGGAAAAGAAGATTGCTAAGCTTCAGGCAAAGATTGATGACTGTAACAAACGCATCAAGTTTGTTAACAATAGCAATTAATATCGTCAAAAATATTATCGAGAATAAAGGACGCACACCTTGTGCGTCCTCTCTTATGTCTATTTATTGTATTGACACCCACTTTTCTCGACCTTACTACGAAAACTTACTACGAAAAACTTTTATCTTGCTTTCTAAAAAACATCACATAATGATAAAAAAGATACTTCTATCACTATTGGTACTATTGGCTCATTTACCAATATACGCTCAAATGCTCTTTTCAGAGAATCTAACATTAGATATAGATAGTACAAAAACAATACAAGGAACTTTATTACCTGTACTGGATTTTAAGACAGAAAAGGAAAATGTTCTCACACTCAAGAATACCGCTAATCTCAACCTCTTAATAAAGCACAAGCGTGTTATCAACTTAATAAACAAGTTGGAGTTTTCAACTTACGGCAAGAAAGTAACAGTAAGTGGCGGATTTATACACGTTGAATATCGTTATCTCCTCAGTCGTGCTTTTGAGGTTTACCCTTATGCTGAGTCACAATGGGCAGAAAGTCGTGGAATGGAATACAAGATTTCAACTGGCTTACTATCACGCTATAGGATTATAAACAAAGAAAAATATCTTATGTTTGCATCAGCGGGTATGTTCTATGAATTTGAGAAATGGGAAGATCCTACTCCTAATGCAGTCCCATCACATGTTTATAGTCGTAGCATAAAAAGTCACCTATCAGTAAGTTTCAAACAGCATTTAGGCGAACACTGGGAACTGACGACCACAGCTATTCATCAGGCGAAGCCAGACAGTTACTTTAAGGAAGCACGATTCGGTGGCGCAGCAGACTTAAAGTATAATATTACACCAAACATTGGCATAAATGGTGCCTACCGCGTCATCTACGACACAGCACCAATTGTACCAATTAGAAAGACTTATACAACCGTAGAGGCTGGTCTTAGTGTATCATTCTAAGTAGTATAACAGTGACAAATTAGCAATAAGGCAATACTTTTCTGCATCTTTTTCTGCTATAAAATATGGTTCTTCCGTTAAATATGCGGACGCTTTTCGTATTGCTCTAACGGAAGAACCGAAGTTACCCACTAAACAAAAAACATAGATAAAACAGTCATCTATCTATCCTATTATCATTCTCTGACATTAAAAAACTTTTTGTTTTAAGACTTTGAAAACAACAGATAATGATTTGAAAAATCATTACATAAATTCAAATAAGACATCCATAAATAACGACAAAAACACATATAAAAGCCAGGCTTGTAACCATAAAGAAATCAATTAGTTATAAAGTAGCAAAGTAAAAGGTGCTTAATTGGACTTCAAAAGGGCGTTAATAAAGGTCTTAAAGGGCACCTATTGCAAGTCAATTAGGCGTCTTTTAGAAGCCCAAAGAGCATATATTGGCTTTGGACAGCATGAAAACATTTTACAAAAAATGTGTATATTTTAATATTGGAGACGCAGAACAAGTGGAAGATGGTCGCTAAATCCATTATTAAAACGCATACCATTATAATTACGGCGGGGCTTTACTCCGCCATATTTTGTATCTTCTTCTAATAGAAACGGCGCATCATTGATACGACAATCTGTTACCCACGAACGCAGGTTTACACTTACGAGTATCTGATCCAGACTTCCCCATTCTCCATGATAACGATAAGTTCCTTTCGCCCCATTACGTCCGTGCACTCCCGCAGATATATTAATCAATCCATATTCGTACGCAAGTTGTAGTGAAGGACTATCTGCATAATCATTAAAGTCGCCCATCACTAACAGTTTCGGGTCTGTATACGCACTACGAAGAGAGTCTATAGCACTACGCAATCGCTCCATTACGTGCATTCTAAAAGGACGAGAATAAAGTTCACCACCCATTCGACTTGGTGCATGAAGTAGGAAAACGTGTAGCGTATCACCGCTTTCTATTTCACCTTCTACATGTAGAATATCTCGAGTTGGGCGCATTTCCTTCATAGGTATGACACGAATCGTATCAGCTTTTATCAATCGGAAGGAAAAAGGAGAATACAATAACGCCACATCTATACCACGAGTATCATTCGAAGCTGTCATCACATATTCATAACGAGCCTTACGCAACAAAGATCGACGAGTAAGATCAAAGAGTACACTATCGTTCTCTACCTCGCATAAACCTACAATATCTGGCAGTGTCCAACCACTACTATCTTCACCACAAGCAATGATTGTCTGCCCTATTCTATTCAGTTTCTGCCAATACTTCGTACGTGTCCAATGGCGAGGAGAGTCTGGTAAGAACTCATGATCATTCTTCAAAGTATCGTGTCGAGTATCAAATAAGTTCTCGGTATTGAGTTCGACAATTGTCAAACGACTTTGAGCTACTGATAAAAAAGAACACAACAAGAAGAAAAAAGTTAACAAGATACGCATAAGCTTCAGGTTTATAGACAAGTAAGTTGTTATTTCTTTATCTCAATATCTCGTGCCACATGATTACGTATCTTAGTCAGATACGCCTTCATGTAAGCAGTATCCTTTTCATCAAAATCTACATAAAGTCATAACAACCTCCTTCTCACTATTCATCTACATTCACCACCTATCACCCTACTTATTCACAACCTCCAACTGCTGACGTACACTCTCCTCATGTATTAGTTCAAAAACTTGGGCAGCAAAGTTGGCATCCATACCGCAAAGACTTGCTTGCGCGCCACGCTTTTCGAGGATTTCACCATATCTACCAGCTTGAAGAATGGTCATGTTATGCTCTTTTTTAAAGGCTCCTATCTCACGACAAATGCGGAAACGCTTGGCAAGAAGTCCCATTAAAGAGTTGTCAATTTCGTCTATTTGCGCACGAAGAAATCTTAATCCTTCAGTTGTAGAGGCATGATCACGCACTACCAAAAGAGAAAGAATATAATCAAGAATATCAGGAGTTACCTGCTGTTCTGCATCGCTCCACGCCTTCTCTGGAGTACAATGACTCTCTACTATCAAACCATCAAAGCCTAAGTCCATAGCTTGCTGACATAGTGGTGCTATCAAATCGCGACGACCACCAATATGACTTGGGTCACAAATGATAGGGAGTCCTGGTATTCTTCTACGCAACTCTATAGGAATCTGCCACATAGGGGCATTTCGATAGATTTTCTTTTCATAGCTTGAGAAACCTCGATGAATAACTCCTAAACGTTTCAAGCCAGCTTGATTAAGTCTTTGAAGTGCACCTATCCATAGTTCAAGGTCAGGATTCACAGGATTCTTTACCAATACAGGGATATCTATTCCTTGCAAAGCATCAGCCAAAGCCTGCATAGCAAAGGGGTTAGCAGATGTTCTTGCACCTACCCAAAGAATATCCATACCATATTTCAGAGCCACTTCAACATGCTCAGGTGTCGCCACCTCGGTTGAAATCATCATACCAGTTTCTTCCTTTACACGCTGCATCCATGGTAAAGCTATCTCTCCATTACCCTCAAAACCACCCGGTTTCGTACG
>FLSK01376977.1_pt1 | contig 10984 bp, 9 predicted proteins | sample 1550541 | NCBI WGS metagenome assembly FLSK01 (sample SAMEA4031773, study PRJEB14383) | metagenome | biome: human; feature: oral; material: saliva | place: Philippines | collected 2014
TCTTGTACGATGAAGTACAATCCTGTCATCAACGAAGAGATAGCTTCAATGCCATGCTTTACAGCCCTTCACCCTCACCAACCTATTGAAACAGTCCAAGGTGCACTGGAGGTTGAATACAATATTCAACGTGCTCTTGCTTCTATTACGGGTATGGCAGAAGTCACACTTAACCCATACGCTGGTGCACATGGCGAGTTAACAGGTTTAATGCTCATAGCATCTTACCATCAACAGCGTGGTGACACAAAGCGAACAAAGGTTATCGTACCTGACTCTGCTCATGGTACTAACCCTGCCTCTGCTGCTGTTTGCGGTTTAGAGATTGTAGAAGTAAAGAGTACAGCTGAGGGACTTGTTGATGTCAACGACTTAAAACCACTCTTGGGTGATGACATTGCAGGTATGATGATGACCAATCCTAACACCTTAGGTCTCTTTGAGAAAGATATTCCAGAGATTGCTAAGCTCATACATGACTGTGGTGGTCTGCTGTACTATGATGGTGCCAACCTCAATCCACTATTAGGTGCAGCACGTCCTGGAGACATGGGATTCGATGTTATTCACCTCAATCTACACAAGACATTCTCTACACCACATGGTGGAGGTGGTCCTGGTGCTGGTCCTGTCGGTGTCGGTGAGAAACTAATTCCATTCCTACCAAAGCCACATGTAAAGAAGACGAAGGATGGCTTTGTTATTGACAATCCAGATACGACAGGAGAATTCTCATCTGATAATATTCGTATTAGTGGTTACCTCGGTAATTTCCTCGTTATTCTTCGTGCCTACACTTATATTCTCACACTTGGCAAGAAGCATCTCAAGGAGGTTGGACCATTTGCAACTCTAAATGCGAACTATATCAAGGAATGTCTAAAGGATGATTACGAGCTTCCTATTGACACACTTTGTAAACACGAGTTTGTATTCGATGGCTTGAAAGATAAGAGTACCGGTGTAACAACAATGGATGTTGCCAAACGCCTACTCGATTATGGCTATCATGCTCCAACAATATATTTCCCACTTCTGTTCCATGAGGCTATGATGATTGAACCAACAGAAACAGAAAGTAAGGACACTATTGATGGATTTATAGAGGTGATGCATACCATTGCTAAAGAGGCTCTTGAGAACCCAGAGCTTGTTAAGGGAGCACCCTACAACACACCTATTGGACGTGTAGATGATGTTCTTGCAGCTAAGCATCCAATCCTTACTTATCGTCAGCTTGTCAACGACGTAGAGGAGAATGCATAGCGTATCTCCACAGTAACTCTATAAGAGATTGAATATGAAAAAGACAAATCTATTAATAATCGGTTCGGGACCTGGTGGTTACCGAACCGCTTCCTATGCTGCTCAGAATGGTTTGGAAGTGACAATCATTGAGAAAGCACAGCCTGGTGGAACCTGTCTGAATGCTGGTTGTATTCCTACGAAATGCCTTGCACATGATGCTGAGCTACGCCTTACGACTTTTTCTCTTTACGAAACGACTCCCCCACTCGATTTTGCGAAGGTAATGGAGAGGAAAGAAGGAGTTATCAATCAACTTAGAGAGGGCGTAAGCACTTTACTTAGTCAGCCTGGTATAGACTTTATTATAGGTGAGGCTCGTTTTGTTTCTGACCATGTTGTTGAAGTAAATGGCGAACAAATAGAGGCTGAGCATATCATCATTGCGACTGGTTCACGTTCAAAGATGCCACCTTTCATGAGTGAAGAAGACTTCTTGAGCCAGTCTGAAACAGCACAAAACATTGTCACATCCACGGAATTACTTTCTATTGCGAAGGTTCCTCAACGCCTCACAATCATTGGGGCAGGAGTTATCGGAATGGAATTTGCTTCAGCTTTCTCAGCATTCGGTAGTGAAGTGACAGTTATTGAATTTATGAAGGAATGTCTCCCTCCTATTGACAGCGATATAGCTAAACGCTTAAGGAAGACATTAGAGAAAAGAGGTGTGACCTTCTACATGCAGAGTGCAGTAAAACAAATCCTATCACCTGCAGAGAGTGGACAGGAGTATACAACCGTCGTATTCGATAAAAAGGGTAAAGAAGATAGAATTGATACCGACCTTGTATTGATTGCTACTGGTCGTCAAGCCAACTTCGACAATATCGGTATTGAATCGACTGGTATAGAAGTAAACACAAAGGGTATTGTTGTCAATGACAATATGGAAACAAATGTGAAGGGTGTATATGCTATCGGTGACGTCAATGCACGCCAAATGTTAGCGCATGCAGCAACCTTCCAAGGCTTCCGTGCTGTCAATCATATTCTTGGAAAGGACGATAACATTCGACTTAATATCATGCCATCTGCGATCTTTACATATCCAGAAGCAGCCTGCGTAGGTAAGACTGAAGACCAGTGTAAAGCTGAGGAAATCAAGTACTCTACTCGAAAAGGTTTCTATCGTGCCAATGGTAAGGCTTTAAGCATGGAAGAAACTGAAGGTATGATAAAGGTGCTTATAGCTGAAGATGGCTCTATATTAGGTGCACACTGCTATGGTGCTCACTCTGCCGACCTTATTCAAGAAGTTGCAGCTTTAATGAATTATGATGCTAAACTGGATAAGATACGTGACATCATTCATATCCATCCTACGTTAAGTGAGATTCTACAAGATGCACTCCTCTAAAAAATAGGGATATTAGTATCATTCTCTAAAATGACAATAATGAGCCTTTCTTCCCTCATTTTATCAACGTGTCAATACTTAGCACGTATGGTGCGGAGGCTTAGTACATGTGGTGTTAATACTTAGCACCAATTGTGCGGAGGGTTTAACGCCTTCTAATATATGGTTAAAACGAGAGCAAATTATTGTCAAAAGAAGGTTACAAAACCAATAAACTATTAAAGTTATACACAAAAGAACATTATCATTTCTGCTCCTTTCAACACAAAGAACAAAGGGATTCACCTCCAGAAGTAAATACTTTTAAGTATAAAATGTTTGGAGGATAAAAATCTTTATGCTACCTTTGCACGCAGAAAGGATACAGATTTAGTCGTATCGATTCGATCGGGATAGTCATCAAATAAATTAGAAAACCCGAGATGACTTCTTTTGTTAATGGCGGGCCACATAAATCGCATTCCAGCGACTAAGCCGCAAGGTCAGTGGATTACAAAGACGAGGAGCTCTCTTATCATTGATACTCGGACTTTTCATCACATCGTCGATACGACTTTTCTATTTCCCATTTCTTATAAGAAGAGGGATTGAGGTGGGGTTTCCAAGTGATTCCCCACCTTTTTCAATTATTCAAGCGTATAGTAATTATGTAAAACCTAACCTCCTATAAGTAGCCTGTGAAGTTATAAAAGATTATCTATCAATACTTATACCTTCATTTAAGCTTTCTTAAAGGGGATAATAAAAGAAATTTAGCAATGTTCTCAGGAATTGTAGAAGAGATGGCAATCCTTAGAGGGATTGAACATGAACAGGAGAATATCCACTTCACTTTTCAATGTTCATTCACAAAGGAATTGAAGATTGACCAAAGTATTGCGCACAATGGCGTGTGCCTTACTGTCGTTCGCTTCCAAGACGATACCTATACGGTGACAGCCATGAAGGAAACTCTTGAACGCTCGAACTTAAGCTTACTCAAAGTGGGAGATCGTGTGAATATAGAACGTTCAATGATTATGAACGGTAGATTAGATGGACACATCGTACAAGGTCACGTTGATCAAACAGCTAAGTGTGTTAATATGGAAGACGCAGATGGTAGTACCTATTTCACCTTCAAATATCCATGCAACCGAGAGATGGCACAACGTGGCTATTTCACTGTTGATAAAGGGTCAGTTACGGTCAATGGTGTCTCGCTGACTGTTTGCGAACCTACAGATAACAGCTTTAAGGTAGCCATCATTCCTTACACACGAGAGAATACCAATTTTGCTGACATTAATATTGGTACTGTGGTAAACCTCGAGTTTGACATTCTTGGCAAATATATAGCACGCTTAAACAGCTTTACAAAATAGATATTGTAAATATTTATTGTCATATCATCTAACAACCCTAAACAACGTAGGAAATAGAGTAAAGAAAGCTATTTCAGTGTTGTTTAGGGTTGTTTTATTATAAAAATAAGTTAATTAAAAACCTTTTGTATATACATAACAATGGGTTAATGTAAAAAAAACTCACATATTCAATCAATACATTTTATTTTACAAAAAGTTTTATTACCTTTGTTTGCAGATATAGTTTTAAAGACAAATAAAAGTAATAAATGAGGAAACAAACAGACATATTTAAGAGCTTTTGGAACCAAATTATCATTTGGCTTCCGCTTTTCCTCATACCCATTTTGTACGCTCCGCAAGGACATACATCATGGCAAAACGACTTGTCGATATATATCATTCCCCTTTCAATGATGGCAGTTGCATATACCAATTATTTTGTACTTGCCCCCATGTTATTAAAGGGACGGAAGAAAGAGTTTTGGGTAATCAATACACTGCTCATCCTTTTCTTGTCTATTGTACAGCACGAATGGTTATACTACATATCAGGTGATCAAAACCTGATGACTTATCCATACCAAATCTTTGTAGAAAACAAAGAGGACAAGTACATATACCCACACATCTTTTTTATTATACGCAATATCTTTAACCTAAGTATCTGTGCTGGTGTTGCAACATCGATACTGATGGCACAGCGTTGGTCAAAGGCTGAAAAGGAAAAGCATGAGGCAGAAACAGCAATGACAAAAGCCGAGTTGGTAAACTTACGTCAGCAAGTCAACCCACACTTTTTGCTCAACACAATGAATAATATCTATGCGCTGACAGCTTTCGATACAGAAAAGGCGCAGAAAGCTATTATCGACCTTTCAAAGATGTTACGACATATTCTCTACGACAACCAGCAGCCTTACGTCTGCCTGAAGGAAGAAGTAGAGTTTTTACATAATTATGTCGACTTGATGATGATACGCATACCAGAGAATGTTGAAATCAAACGCGAGTGTAACATCCCATCTAATTGTAACATCCATGTTGCGCCAATGATATTTATCTCATTGTTAGAGAATGCCTTTAAACATGGTATTAATCCAGAGCAAAAGAACTTTATTCACATAAAGTTAGATGCAAATAATGAACAAATAATATTCTCCATACAAAACAGTAACAACCCAAAGGGAGAGGCAGAAAGGAACGGTCACGGCATAGGTCTCAAACAAGTAGAGCGCCGTCTTGAGCTTGCTTACCCTGGTAAGTACAAATGGGAGAAGGGATTTGATAGTAATAGAAATACATATTCATCTAAAATTATCATTTATGACACTAAACTGTATAATCATTGACGACGAACCTTTAGCAGCAGACTTGCTTGCAAGTTATGCTAAGAAAACACTCTTTTTGAACTTAATTGGTGTTTTTAATAGTGCTGTAGAAGGCGTAAAAGCCATCCGTGAGAATAGGGTTGACCTCATATTCTTAGATATACAGATGCCTGAACTTAGTGGACTGGAGTTTGCAAAGATTCTACCAAAGGAAACTAAGATTATTTTCACAACTGCATTCAGCCAATATGCTATCGATGGTTACAAGGCAAATGCAATCGATTATCTTATGAAGCCTATTAGCTATGATGACTTCTTAGCTGGTGCAAACAGAGCTTTAGACTGGTTCCAAAGTACCCGTCAGACAGAGAATGCGTCAAACGACCGCTTTATCTTTGTGAAGAGCGAGTACAAACTGGTTAAAATCATGTTTGATGACATCCTCTATATTGAAGGATTGAAGGACTATGTTAAGATTTATCTTGCTAACGACCATAAGCCAATCATGAGTCTAATGAACATGAAGAAGATTGAGGAGTCACTTCCTAAACCCGAATTCATGCGCATTCATCGCTCCTACATCGTACACATGAAGAAGATTGACGGTATTGATCGTTTCCGTGTTGTAATCGGAGATTCTATCCTTCCAATCTCAGATAGTTATAAGACCGCTCTTCAAGATTATCTTGATGGGCATACATTATAAGCTTGAACAGATAAAACAAACAAAATAATAAAGACACTAACTTCTGTCTCTTTCGAAAGAAGAAAATAGAAGTTAGTGTCTTTTTTATGCTTTAAACCCATAGAAAACTATATGGGTAAGAGAAGTCAAAAAGACGAAATGGATAGTGAAACTTATCCATTTCAAAATTCATATATATATGTTTCTACCACGCAAACATCAGAACAACGCTACTTACTCGTAGTCAATCCACTGCGTTTCGTACGCTTAAATGAGCGGTAATCATCAAGTTCAATCTCAACATCTGGCTCTACCAGTTCACCTTCTCTTGGTAACTGGAACTTCATATACTTGATGTTCAATCCACGTTCAATCCATTGATTCTCATAATAAGTATGAATACCAAGAATCTCACGTGTCTTCTCATCCATCTGATTTTCAGCCACCCTACCCTCGCTTAACTCATTACCATAGAGGTCTTCTGTACGGAACAGAACTGGCAATTGGTTCACATTAACCATGTAGGTAGTATATGTAAAGAGGAAGTTTGAATCCGTCTTAAGATGAACAATACCACCATCTATCAAGAAACGACGATAACGATTCATGAAGAAGGTAGAAGTCAGACGCTTATGCACGTTCTTCATCTGAGGGTCCGAGAAGGTAAGCCATATCTCTTGCACCTCATCTTCGCTAAAGAAACGGTCGATAATCTCAATGCTGGTACGCAAGAAAGCTACATTATCCAACCCTTCTTCCAAAGCTTGTTTAGCACCTGTATAGATACGAGCACCCTTGATATCAACGCCAATAAAGTTGATATTAGGGTAAACACGTGCCAAACCAACAGTATATTCACCCTTACCACATCCCAACTCAAGTACAATCGGGTTATCGTTATGGAAATACTGTTCACGCCAATGCCCTCTCATTTCAAACGGAACTTCACTGATAACGCCATAAGGATATTGGAAAACGTTCTTAAACGTTTCCATCTCTGCAAATTTCTTTAACTTACCTTTACTCATGAGTGCAAAGGTACAATAAAATTAAGGAACGAGCCGTAAGGAGCAGTATTTAATTTATTTAGACTGACTGCATAGCCATAAATTCACTTGATTACAAGATATTTTTGTACCTTTGTACTCTAAAAGTGATTCATCATGGCAATAAAAGCTGCATTCTTCGACATAGATGGTACGTTAGTTTCCTTTAAGACGCACCAGATTCCAGCATCTACTATAAAGGCTATTGAGCAGGCAAAAGAACAAGGCGTGAAGATTTTCATCTCCACAGGACGCCCTGTAGCCATCATCAATAACATTGATGCCATCCGTCATCTTATTGATGGATATATTACTTTTAATGGTGCGCGTTCCTTTGTTGGCGAAGAAGATATCACTTTGATGCCTATTCCCGAAACCGAGGTACGCGCAATGATTGAGGATGCCAGCCGTCGCGACTATGCCGTTTTGGTATGTGGTCGAGATGTTGTTGCACTTCATAATCATAAACCTATCTTTGACGAAATCTTCGTCCAAGCCTTGGGTGTTAACAACATCGATATCAATAAACCTGTAGAGCCACTGCTTAGCCAATCCGTTCTGCAGCTAACTCCTTTCTTTAGTGAAGAAGATGAGAAGGCTATTTCTCCATCAATGCCACACTGTGTATCAGCACGTTGGCATCCAAATTTCACCGATATTACTGTACAAGGAGCTGACAAAGGGAACGCATTGAAGCAGATGTCAAAGCACCTTGGTATCGGTTTGGAAGAATGTATTGCCTTCGGTGATGGTGGCAATGACATGACGATTCTCCAAACAGCCGGTATCGGTGTCGCAATGGGAAATGCCTACGAAGGAGTAAAAGCTGTAGCTGACTATGTCACAACAAGTGTAGATGAGGACGGCATACGTAATGCCTTCATTCATTTCGGAATTATAAACAACTAAAAATTAAGGGTTATGGCTTCTGAATCTTGATTCATAAGCATATATAACTATACATTAGGAATTAAAGAAAACAATGTCAAACAAGATAGAACGTTCTTCACAAGAAAAACGTACTGCCTTTGTGGTAGTCTTCGCTTTCTGTGTTATGCTTGCTGAAATTGTTGTGGGACTATCTTCCCACTCAATGGCACTCTTTGCAGATGGCGTTCACATGGGTTCACACGTATTGGTTATCGGACTCAACTGGGCTGCCTACGTGTTAGTACGCAACCTACAAAACAAGGGTGCAACCCATTACGATACAGAAAAGATACTAAACTTAGCTGCTTTCACAAGTGGTATATTTCTGATTCTCACAGCTATCTTTATTATCGTAGAAGCAGTTGAACGATTATCTTCACATGGAGAAATCCACAACTATGAATTGGCATTAACAACAGCAGGAATAGGTTTGGTAGCAAACACTATTAGTGCTTCAATCCTTCATGGACATCATGGTGCAACAGACTACAATAGCCATGCAGCCTACCTCCATGTCCTTTCAGATGCCCTAACAGAGATTGGAGCAATCATCGGAATACTCTGTGCCATGTTTTGGAACATTACTTGGATTGACTCAGCTGTAGCTGTTGTCAGCGCATTGGTTGTTCTCCGTTGGGCAAAACGATTATTATGGGATACTGGCAGATCGCTAACAATGTTATAGTACTGTCTGTCAATGCATATTTCTTTCTAAAGTTCAGAGTCAATCATAGCCGATTAATTCTATCTCATCAGCCTAAAATAAGTCTGATGAGTGCATATTAGAAGGAAAGAAAAAACATTACAAAACCCACAAATCAACATACTATTTTACATGTAAAACAGCTTCATATCACACCTTTATAATCATTTGACACTCAAAACATTACAAGATTACCTTTTAGAAGGTGCTTAGTTAGCCTTCCAAAGGGCGTTAATAAGCCTCCAAAAGGGCACCTTTTGCAAGCCAAAAGGGCGTTAATTGCAAGCTATTTGGTGGTCTTTACAAATTGGCTATGTGAATTTATTTTACATTATCAACTATTGTCGTACTATAATAAAGGGCAAAGTTAGAATTCCTCAACTATAAATCAATCTATCAAAAGGGTAGAAACAAAAGAGGGATATAAATTCCCTTCTACCCATAGTTGCATAAAATGCTGGATAAAAGAGGATTTATATCCCCGATATTCTAATAGAATAAAAAATTATTCTGTGTATAAGAATCGCTTGATTGACTTCTTTGGTGTCTTTTCAAACTCCTCTTCTTGAATACGTATCTCAGCAACCTTGCAGTAAGCTGGTACAATTGTATTCAACTGTGTGCGGTTTTCCTCCATAATATTCTTGAGGTCATCCGCATTGAGTCCTAAGTTCTGAGCTTCGTCATAATCAGGATGAACTAAGGCAATAAGCTTTTCACCACTCTGAATAACTAAACATTCACTTACGAGAGGCAGAGAATTAAGTTTATCCTCAATCTCTTCTGGGTAGATATTTTGCCCATTACTTCCAAGAAGCATATTCTTAGAACGTCCCTTAATAAAGACGTTACCATCCTCATCCATCAAACCAAGGTCACCCGTATGGAACCAACCATCCTTGTCAATCGTCTGACCTGTATCTTCTTCATTCTTATAGTAACCAAGAAGAACATTAGGTCCCTTAGTCAAGATTTCACCTGGTACGTTTACTGGATCAGAACTATTGATACGTACTTCCTGGTGTAAAGCTGCCTGACCACAAGAGCCTTGCTTAAAGGTCTTCCAATCACGATAACAGATAATTGGACCACATTCTGTTGCACCATAACCTACAGTATATGGGAACTCTATGCGACGTAAGAAGCTCTCGATTTCACCATTGAGAGCTGCTCCACCAATAATAATCTCGTAAAGATTACCACCAAAGGCTTGATATACCTGCTCACGAATCTTTGCACGTACCTTCTTATTAATTACTGGCATATTCAGCAGGAGACGCATACGATTGTTCTGAATCTTTGGGAATACCTTCTTACGAATAATCTTCTCAATTACCAAAGGTACAGCAATCATAATTACTGGCTTTACCTCTTGAAGTGCTTGAGAGATAATAGCAGGAGAAGGGATACGTGTCAAATAGTAAATGTGAACACCTGAGAGGAACTCATAGATAAACTCGAAAGACATTCCATACATGTGAGCCATTGGAAGAATACTGATAACATTATCTCCGGGCTTAATTACATGGCCTAAAACATGCTTAGCAAAATCAGCATTGCTCCATAAAGAACGGTATGGAAGCATTACACCTTTAGAGCGACCTGTGGTTCCACTGGTATAATTTATCAAAGCAAGTTCGTCTGGACTCTGCTCACGATAGTAGTGTATATGCTCTGGACGGAAGTACTTAGGGTAACGACGTCCAAACTCCTCATTGAGATGTTCACGTGCATAAGTCAACTTATCCGTACGACTTACTACCAATGAGTAATCTGGAATATAAATAATTCCCTCCAAGTTTGGCATCTTCATGGCGTCAATCTGAGTCACAACGACATCACCTACAAAAAGAAGTTTTGCATCTGAGTGATTGACAATGTTATGAATCTGCTCTGGCATAAACTCATGCAAGATAGGCACAGCTACCGCACCATAAGTGAGTACTGCAAGGAAAGAAGCAGCCCAAGCAGAAGAGTTTCTTCCACATAGCGCTATCTTATCACCACGTTTTACACCACTTGCCTCAAACATAATGTGCAACTTTTCAATCTTTCTTGCAACATCATGATATTGAAGGGTCTTGCCTTTATAATCTGTTAGAGCATCACGGTCCCAATGTTCGATGATACTCTTCTCTATTAATTCATTAAAACTCGGAATCTTTTCCATTGCACAATATTTCAATCTGTGTGCAAAGATACATATTTATAAACACATTTCAAAATATTATGTGCAAAAATATATCATTATAAGCTTAAAGAGCAGCAGAAAGGATTA
>FLSK01002750.1_pt1 | contig 10945 bp, 16 predicted proteins | sample 1550541 | NCBI WGS metagenome assembly FLSK01 (sample SAMEA4031773, study PRJEB14383) | metagenome | biome: human; feature: oral; material: saliva | place: Philippines | collected 2014
TATAGTTAGTCTTTTGTAAGAAAAAAGGCTCATTTACTTCCAAAAGATTAACTATCTAAACTGTAAAGTTGGCAAAAAGGCACTCTAAAATTCCAAGAGTGCCTATTATTTTTTATCAAAGATAAATATTAACTATTTTACTTCTACTTCTGCTCCAGCTGCAGTTAATTTTTCTTTTATAGCTTCAGCTTCTTCTTTTGGTGCAGCTTCTTTGATTACTCCACCGTTATCAACTAAGTCTTTAGCTTCTTTTAATCCTAAACCAGTGATAGCTCTAACTTCTTTAATTACAGCTATTTTGTTTCCACCTGCGTTCTTTAATACGATATCAAATTCAGTTTTTTCTTCAGCAGCTTCAACTGGTCCAGCAGCAGCTACAGCTACAGGTGCAGCAGCAGTTACTCCAAAGTGTTCTTCTAATGCAGATACTAATTCTTTTAATTCTAATACTGTCATAGCTTCTAAATCAGCTATAAATTGTTCTTTATTGAATGCCATTATTATTTTCCTCCTTAAATTTCATCAATTATAATTTTTCAAATTTTCTTATTCAGCAGATCCTTCTTTTTTGTCTGCTATTGCTACAGTTGCATAAGCAAGTTTTCTGATTGGTCCTAACATTGAGTTCAATAACATAGATAGTAATTGATCTCTTGAAGGTAATTTAGCTAATGCTTCAACTTCTTGAACACTAACTTTTTTACCTGTTAAGTAACCACCTTTAATTTTAAATACGTCTTGTTTAGCTTTTGCTTTAGTTTTAGCTAAATCGAATACTGCTTTTGCAGGTGCTACTGGATCGTTATATCCAAATGCGAATGCTGTAGTTCCTTCTAATATTTCGTCAAAGTTATCTTCAACTCCAGATTCTTTAAGAGCTATTTTAAATAGTCTATTTTTAGCTACTAGGTATTCAGCTCCGTTTTCTCTCATTTGTTTTCTTAATGAAGTTTCTTCATTAACCTTAATACCTTGATAATCAACAAAAACAACTGATTGAGCTTTTTTAATTTTTTCAACTAATTCTGCTACAAGTTCTTTCTTAACTTGAGTTGCCATATTGATTCACCTCCTCTTTTTTTAAAAAATATACCCCTATACAAAGACAGGGGTTGAGTTTTGAGGTTAGTATATCTAACTTCCAACCTCGGTAGGTTATTTAAGGATTATCTCCCCCTACGGTCTTTGGTTTGGATTTATATTCAATTTAATTATCCAACGATTTTAGCAACTATAGCAGGATCCATTTTTACTCCTGGTCCCATAGTTAATGATACTGCTACTGTTCTTAAGTATTGTCCTTTAGATGTAGCTGGTTTTAATCTGATGATTTGATCCATAAATGCTTTGAAGTTTTCTTCGATTTTATCTAAATCGAAATCAACTTTTCCTATTGGAGCATGGATAGATCCTAATTTGTCTACTCTGAATGCAAGTTTACCTTTTTTGAATTCAGATACTGCTGCTGCGATATCAGGAGTTACTGTTCCTGATTTAGGGTTAGGCATTAATCCTTTAGTCCCTAATATTTTCCCTAATCTTCCGATTTTAGGCATCATGTCTGGAGTAGCGATTACTAAATCGAAGTCTAACCAACCTTGTTGAATTTGGTTGATGTATTCTTCTGCTCCAGCATAGTCTGCTCCTGCAGCTAGTGCTTTTTCTATATTTTCACCTGAAGTGATTGCTAGTATTTTAACAGTTTTTCCTGTTCCATGAGGTAATACAACTGTACCTCTGATTTGTTGATCAGCATGTCTTGGGTCTACTCCAAGTCTTAATGCTACTTCAACAGTTTCTGTAAATTTTGCAGTTCTTGTTTTTTGAACTAATTCAAGAGCTTCTCTTATGTCATAAAGTTTTCCTGTTTCAACTAATTTAGCTACTTCTAAATATTTTTTTCCTCTATGTTTTGCCATTATTACATTTCCTCCCTTTGTGGCTTAACGAGTTAAACTCTACCACTAAATTATAAAGCAATTAGTCTTCGATTTTTATTCCCATTGATCTTGCTGATCCTGCAATTATCTTCATAGCTGTTTCTACAGATGAAGCATTTAAGTCAGGCATTTTAGTTTCAGCTAATTCTCTTAACTTTGCAGTTGTAATTTTTCCTGCAACTTCTTTTTTAGAGTTTTTTGCTCCTGATGATATTCCAGCAGCTTTCTTTAATAAGTCAGATGCAGGTGGAGTTTTTAATATAAATGTGAATGATCTGTCACTATAAACAGAAATTTCCACAGGGATTATCCATCCAGCTTTATCTTGAGTTTTAGCGTTGAATGCTTTACAAAATTCCATTATATTTACACCGTGTTGTCCTAATGCTGGTCCAACTGGTGGAGCAGGGTTTGCCTTACCTGCTGGTAATTGTAGTTTTATTATTTGAATTACTTCTTTTGCCATTTTTTAAATTACACCTCCATAAGATTGTGTATACTACACCTTCAAAACACCATCTACTTCTATTTCAACTGGTGTCATTCTTCCAAAGATATCAACCATCACTTTAACTCTACCATGTTCATAATCAATTTCAGCGACTTGCCCTTCTTGATCGATAAAAGAACCTTTTAAGATTTTAACAAAGTCTCCTTCAGCAAAGTCAAGCTTTATAGTTTCTTTTGATGTATCCATACCTATAATATTGAATATATTTTTTACTTCGTCATCTTCCATAGGAATTGGGTCTGAACCTACTCCTACGAAACCAGTAACTCCATTTGTGTTTCTTATTATATACCACACATCAGGATCTACTTTATAGCTTATTCCATTTTCATTTTCTTCTCTTGTAGCTTCCATTTCAAGCATGACATATGCAGGAAAAAGTTTTCTGTATATCTTTTTAGGTTTTCCCCTAACGATTTCAGTTGTTTCTTCTTCTGGAACTAATATATTAGTAACGACATCTCTTAATTGTAATGTCCCAACCTTTTGTTCAAGGTCTGTTTTTACTTTTTTTTCATATCCAGAATAAGTATGAATCATAAACCATTTTCTTACATTTTCTATACTCATATTAATGCCTCCAAGGCGTTTAAAGCCTTTACTGCAAGAATATCAAACACACCAAGGTAGACAGATACTATAACAGTCATTGTTATAACCCATATAGTAGAATGTATTACTTCTGTTTTTGAAGGCCATTCAACTTTTGAGTATTCCATTTTAACCTTTTGAAATAAATTCATAAATATCTCTATCTCCTTTCATAAAAAAGTGGCAGGTCAAGAGGGACTCGAACCCCCAACCCTCGGTTTTGGAGACCGATGCTCTACCAATTGAGCCATTGACCTGCATGTGTTGTTACTTAAATTTTCATCCTACTTCTTTGTTTCTTTATACAAAGTATGTTTCTTCAATACTGGATTGTATTTCATCATTTCCAATCTTTCTGGATGAGTCTTTTTATTTTTTGTTGTAGTATAGTGTCTTAACTTTGTTTCTGTACATTCTAAAATTACTTGTACTCTCATCTGCATTCCTCCTATTAAATTGTATTTTCTAATCTTATATAGCTCATACAATTCTACTCAACTAAACGAAGAAATCTTTTGATTTTAACTCCTTCACAATCTACATCAAAGTGTAAACTATTTATCAAAAACAAGTCCACTCTTTAACGGTATCTTTAATGATCCTCCCATAATTTAATATGGTACGCGAGTTTTTCCTGTATTCTGCTTTCTAAGACTTTGGTATTTTAACATATTTTTAATATAGTGTCAACAGGTAAATTAAAATTAATAAATTTTAATTTTGTTTTCCTTTGCAGTTTTTACATAAACCTTTAAAGTAAATATGTTTTTCATCAATTTCACAATCTGCTAGTTCTGGGCTCATACTATAATCAATATTTAACTCAACATCAAATAATGCTCCACAGCAATTACATTTAAAATGTCCATGAGTATGAGTTATTAAATCATATCTTGTTTCATTTTCTTCTATTACTATAACTTGAACCAACTTTTTTTCCACAAATAAATTTAATGTATTGTAGACAGTTGTTTTTGATAAAGTTGGTATCTCTGGACAAAGTGCCTTATATATTGTATCCACTGTTGGATGTACATGATTATCTAATAAATATTGAAATATTTTCATCCTTTGGTAGGAAGGTTTTATATCGTGGTTTTTTAGGTAGTTTCCTATGTCTCCTGTATGTAATTGTAACTCCATTCTTCTTCCCCCTTTCTTTTAAAAATGTATCAAATAATAGTTAACTTGATTAGTTATATATTATATTAAAAGTCTTTAGTTGTCAAATTATTTTTAAAACTATATGAACTCAAAACAAAATTGTATTTGAAAATAAAAAAAGAGACTGTTGCAAATTTAAAATTTCAATCTTAAAGTAAAAAATAAGAAATTTACTCAGTAACGAACTATTTTTTACTTTTTATGAATTTGCAACAGCCTCTAAGTGAATTTATTTAAATTTTAATTCAATTTATTTTGAAGCTTCTTCAACTTTTTCTACAACTTTTTTTACTGCTGATTTAGTTTTATTTTTTACTTTTTTAGCAACTTTTTTTGTCTCTTTTTTAACAGCTGTAGCTTTTTCTTTTACATTTTCTTTTAATTCTTCCATTTTGCTTGTTTCTTCTGCTTTATCTTTTACTAGATCTTTTTTAGCATCATTTTTTAGCATCATTTTTTACTGCTTCTACTTTAGAATCTGCTTCTTTCTTTGCTGCTTCTACTTTAGAATCTGCTTCTTTCTTTGCTTTTTCTACTTCTTTCTTTGCATCCGCTTTTGCTGCATCTGCTTTTGATTCTACTTTTTCTACTTCTTTTTTAGCATCTTTTTTTGCTGCTTCTACTTTAGAATCTGCTTCTTTCTTTGCTTTTTCTACTTCTTTCTTTGCATCCGCTTTAGCCGCATCTGCTTTTGATTCTGCTTTTTCTACTTCTTTTTTAGCATCTGCTTTTGCTGCTTCTACATCTTTTGTTGCATCTTTCTTAGCATCTGCTTTTATGTTTTCTACTTTTTCTTCAACTTTATTTTTTATTTCTCCAGCTTTTTCTTCAGCTTTCTTTAATGTATTAGCTACACCTTTTTTTGCACTTTCTATTTTAGAAGCTACACTAGCATCTTCTGCCATTGCACTTAAACCTAAAATTAAACCTACTACTAACACTAATTTTTTCATTTCTTATTTCCTCCATTTTTTTATATAAATTATGGGGGTATTATAAAAATACCCCCCTTATTAACTATTATTTTTTAAATTTGTTTAAAAGATCGTCTGCTCCACCAACAACTTTATCTTTTAATTCAGTTGCTTTCCCTTCAGCACCTTCTTTTAGTTCTTTTGCTTTTTCTTCGGCTTTATCTTTTAATTCTGCTGCTTTATTTTCAGCATTTTCTTTTAATTCATTTGCTTTATTTACAGCCTTATCTTTTAATTCTTCAGCTTTTGCAACTGCTTCATCTTTTGCTTTTTTAGCTTCATCTACAACTGTATCTTTTAATTCCCCTAATTTTCCTGTTACATCATCTAATATTCCCATTTTTTCCTCCTTATAATCTTACTTTTTCTATTTTAAAACAATTTCTTTTTTTGGTTGCTATAATAATACACTTAAATTAAACAAATGTCAACTTATATTTCATATATTTTACTATATTTTTCCTTTAAGTACTCAATATAGTATTTAGGATTTAATTCTTCCCCTGTAACTTCTTTTATAATAGTAGGAGTATCTTTTAACAGCCCATATTTATGAATTTTTTCTCCTAACCAATCAGTTATCTTTTTCAAATCTTGATTTTCTAGAGCTTTTTCTACATCAAAATCTTTTTTCATAGCATTATATATTTGTGAAGCATAGGCATTTCCTATTGCATAAGAAGGGAAATATCCAATTAATCCACAATACCAGTGTATATCTTGCATAAGTCCTTCAGAATCATTTTTAGGTTCTAAACCTAAATATTCCTTTACTTTTTCATTCCAAATCTTTGGTAAATCATCTATATTAACTTCACCATTTATTAACATTTTTTCTATTTCATATCTCAACATAATATGTAAAGAATATGTTAACTCGTCTGCTTCAACTCTTATAAGTCCAGGTTCAATTCTATTTATTTGTTTATAGAATTCTTCAAATTCTAAATCTTTTAAGAAAGGATAAAATTCCCCTGCCTTACTATATAAAGGTTTCCAGAAAGCTTTATTTTCTCCAACTATGTTTTCCATAAATCTTGATTGAGATTCATGAAGTCCCATACTTCCACCTGTACCAAGTAAAGTATCTATTAATTCATCTCCTGTTTGTTGTTCATAGATACCATGTCCTGATTCATGGATTATTGAAAATACAGTAGACATAGGACTATCTTTTTTATTTTTTGTTGTAAGTCTTACATCATTTTTATTTAAATTTAAAGTAAATGGATGTTCACTTGTTTCAACAAGACCTTTTTCAAAATCAAAACCTACATAGCTTGATAAAAATTTTGCAAATTTAAGTTGCACATCTTCATCAATAGGGACACTTATTTTATCTACTTCTTTTATAGTCTTTTTCTTTTCTTGGATTTTCTTTAAGAAAGGAACTATTTCCTTCTTTAATTCACTGAAAAATACATCTAATCTTTCAGTATCCATACCTTTTTCATAATCATTTAATAGAACATCATAAAGAGTTTTTTCATCTTTTCTTCTGTATGTAGCAAATTTTTTATTGTAATCGAATATCTTTTTCAATCCTTCTTTTACTATTGAAAAATCTTTTTTAGCCTTAGCTTCTTCCCAAACTGTTTGATTATAGCTTGTTAATCTTGCATAATCTTCATATTCATCAGCTGGTATTTTCTTTTTCTTTTCAATTTCTTCCATAGATAATTCTATTTCTCTTTTTTCTATTTCTGTTAAATTTTCTTTTTGTTTATTTAATTCTTCCACTAAATTTACAAATTCATCTGAAGTAGATAGAGCATAATCTTGCATACTTAATTCTCCAACCAATTCAGATAAATAAGGTCTAGACTTTAATGGGGTCTTTGTTTCTAAATCCCATTGAATAAGCTCTAAGTTAGCATGTATTCTGTTTTTTCTTTTTACCAATTCTCTAAATTTTTCTCTCATACAAACTCCTTTCAACTATCTTTATTTCCTTATTAATTGACCATTTCTTACTGTATAATTTTCTTTTAAATTAGCTATTATAGTTCTTACTAAATCATCTCTAGTTTTATATGTTTCTCCACCCATAACAACTATAATTAAATCTATACCTTCAAACTTAACTGCTACTGTTATATTATATTTTGCTTCTTTGTGGAATCCTGTTTTTATTCCATAAACTCCATCTTCACCTATTAAATGGTTTCTGTTTCTTATAGAAATCTTACCATTATATATCTTTGTATTTTTTATACCAGCTATTTCAATATACTTATCATATTTCAATGCTTCTATAGATAGTTTGTAGATTCCTCTTGGAGTTCCTTCGTCCATAGGCATCTTAGTATTTCTTGTTGGTAGACCAGCAGGTGTATGATATTTAATATCATTTTGTAAACCAAGTTGTTTTAACTTTTTATTCATCTTAGCCACAAAATTGAATATACTTCCTTCACCTACATATTCAGCTATAGCATAAGTTGCGTTGTTTGCTGAATAAACTGCTGAAGCTTTTATTAAATCTTCCAGTACAAATATTTGTCCTTCTTTTAAAGCTATTCCACTACCTCCATATTTTAAAGGAGTTTTACTTATTCTTACACTATCATTTAAGCTGATATTTCCAGCATTGATTTCATCAAAAGTAACCAATAATGACATTACCTTTGTCACTGATGCAAGTGGGTACATTGTATCAGCATTCTTTGAGAATATTACATTTCCATTTAAATCTCCAACTAAAACTGCCCTAAAGTTATCTGGAAGTACCCATTCAACTCCATCTTTTGAATAATATGTGATCATTTCATATTTTTGTTTATCTTTTTCTGGATTTTCTGGTTCTTCAAGAGCTAAATTTTTAGGTTCTGTTTTCTTTTCTTCTTCTACTTTTTTAACTTCTTTAGTTTCTATTTTCTCAGGTTTCTTTACTTCTTCTTTAACAGCCTTAACTTCAGGCTCTTCCTTAACAGCCTCTTTTTTTGTTTCTTTCTTTACTTCTTCCTTGATTTCTTCTTTTTTTACTTCGACTTCTTTTTTTACATCTTCTTTCTTTTCTACCTTTTTAACCTTGGGCATTACTATTGTTTGACTTGTATTCTCAGCATCTTCTTCTTCATCTCCTAAAACTTGAGCTGAATACTCTTCTATTGACTGAATCTCCTTAACTGGACCAGAATATGAAGTTGTAAATATAAGTCCCAAAATTGCCATAACTAAAAACAAATTTTTAAATCTTTTAAACATATTTTTTACTCCTAATAATTTATATAATACTTTTATATTATAGCACAAGAATTATCATATCTTATAATTTATTATTATTTCTTATGTTTTATTAGAAGTAAAAAAATAAGATTGCTTTTATTTGCAACCTTATTTTTCTATATTTAATAGCTTCTTTTAAATTTATTCAGCTTTTTTTCCATCTCTTTTTGAGATATAATCTTCTATTGCCATTTTAATAGCTTCTTCTGCTAGAACAGAACAGTGCATTTTAACTGCAGGTAATCCACCTAAAGCATCAACAACTGCTTTATTTGTTACTTGTAATGCTTCATCAACAGTTTTTCCTATGATCATTTCTGTTGAAATTGAAGAACTTGCTATAGCTGAAGCACAACCGAAAGTTCTAAATTTAACATCTGTTAAAATATTATTATCAACTTTTATAAAAATTTCCATTATATCTCCACAAGATGGATTTCCAACTTTTCCATATCCATCTGGATTTTCTATTACTCCAACATTTTGAGGGTTCATAAAGTGTTGCATAACTTTTTCTGTATATTGCATTTGATTTCATCTCCTTTAATCATTTAAAACAATTATATAATTTTCCTTAGTCTAATTTCAATTTAATTCTTATTAAAAACTTGCTGTATCAGTTAACTTATTATCTTTGAAAGTTTTCCATAATGGAGATAACTCTCTTAATTTACCTATTATTTCAACTAAAGCTTCAATAGTATAATCTATTTCTTCTTTAGTAGTGTATTTACTTAAAGAAAATCTTAAAGTTCCATGTGCATATTCAGCAGGCACTCCCATAGCTAGTAATACATGAGAAGGTTGTAAACTGTCAGATGAACAAGCTGAACCTGAACTTACTGCTATTCCTTTTAAACTTAGATTTAAAAGCATTGATTCTCCTTCTAAGTATTTAAAAGTAATGCTTGATGTTCCTGGTAATCTTCTTGCACCTTTTCCATTTATTTTAATTTCAGGTATTCTTTTTGAAACTTCGTCTTCAAAATAGTTTCTTAAAGTTTCTTCTCTCACCCATTCTTCTTTCATATTTTCAGTAGCCATTTTTAATGCTTTAGCTAATCCAACTATATATGGTACATTTGATGTTCCTGGTCTTCTTTTTCCTTCTTGGTTACCACCTGTGATAACTTTAGCAAAACGAATACCATCTCTCTTATATAGAACTCCTATCCCCTTTGGTGCATGGAATTTGTGCCCTGAAAATGATAATAAATCTATTCCCATTTTTTCAGGATATATTTCAACTTTTCCCATTGTTTGAACTGCATCAACGTGGAATATTATTTTTCTTTCTTTTGTAATTTTTCCAATTTCTTCAACTGGTTGGAATGAACCAACTTCGTTATTTGCATGCATTACACTGACAAGAATAGTATCTTCTCTCAATGCTTTTTTGAATTCATCTAAGATCATAACACCATTTTCATCAACAGGCACCATAGTAATTTCAAAACCATCTTCCATTAAATCTATGAAAGTATTTTTTACTGCTGGGTGTTCTATTGTAGATGTTATAATATGTTTTCCTCTGTGTTTATATGCTTTAGCTATTCCTCTTATTGCTAGGTTATCGCCTTCACTTCCTGAAGCTGTGAATATTATTTCACTAGGTTTTGCTTTTAAAATATCAGCGATAGTTTGTCTTGCTTCTGTTACTGCAAGCCCTGTTTCATTTCCAAATAAATGTAGACTGAATGGATTCCCATAATAGTCTGAAAAATATGGCATCATAGCCTTTACTACTTCTTCATCAACCTTTGTAGTTGCATTATTATCTAAATAAACTTTCATTACTCTCATCTCCCTAATTGTATCTCTATATATGTTATAACATTCTTTATCATCTTTGTCAAGAATAAATTATACTTTTTTAGTTCTCTTTTAATAATTTTATTTTACCATAGTTGCAACAGTCAGAAATTTCACAGTTTTTACACTGTGGTCTTCTTGCAATACAAGTTGCTCTTCCATGTAAAATTAAATAGTGAGAGAATACTATCCAAGATTTTTTAGGAACAATTTTCATAAGCTCTTGTTCTATTTTAATAGGATCTTCACTTTTAACTAAACCTATTAGATTTGTAATTCTTTTTACATGAGTATCTACAGTTATTCCATCTGCAAGTCCCCAAACTTCACCTCTAACAACATTGGCTGTCTTTCTTCCAACTCCAGCAAGTTCTGTAAGTTTATCCATGTCTTGTGGGATTTCTCCATTGTATTTTTCTAATAACTGTTGACTACATTTTTTTATATTCTTAGCTTTATTTCTAAAAAATCCTGTACTCTTTATATAGTTTTCAATTTCTTCTATTTCCATATTGGCAAATTGCTCAGGAGTGTTTACTTCTTTGAACATTTCTTCTGTAACTATATTTACTCTCTTATCTGTACATTGAGCAGAAAGTATAACAGCCACCAAAAGTTCAAAAGGAGTTTCAAAATTTAATGCACACTTAGGCTCACCAAATTTTTTATGGAGTTCCTCCAATATCTTTTTTACCTTTTCTTTTTTTGTCATCGTATCCTATCCT
>FLSK01001284.1_pt2 | contig 10900 bp, 8 predicted proteins | sample 1550541 | NCBI WGS metagenome assembly FLSK01 (sample SAMEA4031773, study PRJEB14383) | metagenome | biome: human; feature: oral; material: saliva | place: Philippines | collected 2014
AGGATCGGCAGGGTGTTCATCCAGTCGTAGACGGCGCGACCCGAGCAGAACAGGGTGACGGAGGCGAAGAGGTCAGGCCGGGCGACGACTGCCGCACGCGCGACGATACCGCCGAAGGAATGGCCCACAAGGTGCACGCGCCCCGTGGTCCCAGCCCAGGCCTCGGCGACGGCGATGAGGTCGCCAACGAAGTCGCTCATCCCGTACGCACCCAGGCCGGCGGGTGCGGCGGACCTGCCCTGGCCTCGTTGCGAGTAGGCGAGGACGTCCCATCCCGCCTCCCCCAGGAAGGGCAGGACGGGCGCGTAGTCCTCCTTGGATCCCGTGTAGCCGGGGACGAGGAGCGCGCGGTTCTCCCCCGCTGCGTCCGGGGCCGAGGCGGCGGAAATCGCGGGGGTGCCGTCGACGAGGGCGGGTGCGCTCGGGCCGGTCAGCAGGCCGCTCAGCTCGCCCGCCGGGGAGGGGACGGCGACGGGCGTGACGTTTGCTGCCAGCGCAAAAGGTCCGAAGGGATCAATTTGTTTCACGCGCCCAATCGTAGAATGAACGCATGACCAACGAGACGATTGCGAGCCAGCTCGCCCACCGCACGATCCGCGCCTACAAGGACCACCCCCTCACCGAGGCCGAGGTCACCACGCTGATGGACGTGGCCCGTCACACCGCGACTTCCTCGTTCCTGCAGTCCTGCACGGTCCTGCACATCACGGACCCGAAGGTGCGCGAGACAATCGGTGCTGCTTCCGGCCAGCCCTACGTGGGCGGCACGAAGGGTGATCTGTTCATTTTCGTGGCCGACCTGTACCGCAACAGCCGCATCCGCGCCGAGCAGGGCGTCTCCTCGGAGGCTCTGGACTCGATCAACCTGTTCCTCACGGCCCTTGAGGATGCACTCCTGGCCGCGCAGAACGTGGTCGTGGCCGCCGAGTCGATGGGCTTGGGCACCGTCTACCTCGGCTCGATCCTCGCCGATCCTCGCCCCGTCGTGAAGGTGCTGGAATTGCCCGAACTCACGTTCCCGATCGTCGGCCTGCTCGTGGGCCACCCGGACCAGGAGCCCGGCCAGAAGCCGCGCATGCCCCTGTCTGTGATGACCGCACAGAACACGTACCCGCGCGTCGAATCCTACTCCGAGACGCTCGCCGACTACGACCGCGAGGTCACCGAGTACTACGACCTGCGCTCGGGTTCGCGCCTCGAGTCTTTCTCGCACCTGGTCGCGACCAACATCGGCGTGGGCGGTGCGCACATCTCCCCCATCATGGAAGTTCTCCACGAGCAAGGGCTGTGCCTGCGCTGACCCGTTTTCATTGACGAGGCCGTGGTCTCCCCTCGTGGTCACCTGACCGCCCGGGGTGCCACGGCCTCGTCGCATGCGGAGCTTGACACGCGCTTACAATGTATGCATGGCTCAGCTTGGTTTTTCCACCTACGTGTTCATCGAACGCATCGCCGCGAACGCGGCCGCGCTACACCCCTTCCCGGAGCACAACGTGGCGCTCGTTCGGGACGCGCTGGCGGACGCCGGCTTCGAGATCACGCTACTCGGCCCGGATGCGCCGAAGGTCGGCGAGGGCGTGTACTTCCAGCCCGAGTCCTTCGGGGATGAGGTCATCGGGCTTCTCGCGGACGCCTTGACCCTGCGCGGTATCGGCGCGTACGGGTACGCGCTCGTTGATTCATCGTTGGGCGGGGAGCTGGCCGACATCGCCCTGTTTATGCGCGTGGGTGACGTGTTCCCGCGCCACGGTCGTCGCATCCTCATGACCCGCATGTACATTCATCGCACCCCCACGGGTGCGGGCAACAAGGCCGTGACCTGGGCGTTCGGTTCCCCTGCCGACCTGGAGGAAGCGAACCGTCTGTTGTCGGAGAAGTTCGACACCGAACCCGTCTCGGACCCCCGTGGCATGGCCGCTATCGAGATCCGCCATCCAGAGTTCGCGGCGGGCACGGCCGAGCCGATGGTCCTCCTTGACGACATCTTCCAGGTGCTGGGGGCCGCTGGTTTCGAGGGTATCACCATGTGTAACGACCCGGGTAACCCGCGTGCCAGGGGCTGACAGTCTGGGCCGCTGCGCTCACTATCGTCGAGGCCTGCTCCGGCCCATGTGTCATCCGCTATGACAGCGTTATCGCAGGTTCCACCGGGAGGTTCTGGGCAGGTTTTCCCGTTTCTCGCGTCTTCCTCCGAAACTAGACCCGCGCCCTGGTAGCCCATAGGATGGTGGTAGCGCATACATCTACCGCACGGTACGAGACGGGTTCGCCACGCGTGACACCTGGACTGCACTGAGCGGATGATCTGGAAGGAGGCGCGCCCGTGACATACGAAGCCAGCTCGACACTGTTCTTCATCTTCATGATCATGATGATGATATTTATCGTGCTCGTGTCGCCACTCGGAAAGGCACTTGGCACCCAATTCAAGCGGAGGTCTCTCAACACCCGCTATTCGCAGCTCGACCCCCTCGTGCGCCAAGTCCTGGCCGACACGGACGGCGACCGCACGAAAGCTGCCCGCAAGCTGCGCCGCAAGACCCTGCTCCCCACTGCCACCATCAATACCCTCCTCTCCCTCTACACCGATCATGCATAACGACGCACTGCCCTTCACCCTTGTCGTATTCTTCGTCATCTTCTTTTTCCTGATGCTCACGCCCATGTTCTACGCGGTCGTCATGGGCGTGCGCGAAAAGAACCTCCAGATGGAGCGCGAGCGCCTGGTACAGCTCTACGGGTTCGACCTCGAGCGCATCCGGCAGGACGAACCCCTGCTCATGGAGCACATTCACCGGCTCATCCCCATGATCGGGATCGTGCCGACGATCCGATACGTCTCCTCGGCTGCGGGGCTGCCCATCGACGTCGCCCAGATCCTCGTGTGCAGTGAACCCGCCGCCCCGCTCACCTCCAGCCCCTATCCGATGGCGCATCCTGGTTCGGCCGCAGCACAGGTCGGCACGACACCCTCCTACCCGATGTCATCCCGGTCGAGCACCACGCAGTTCCAGCCGACCGAGGCCTCGGCACCCGATTCCGCCGCGAGGCAGGCATCCGCGACGCACACGACCGCTTCACGCGGGGCAGCAACCGAATCGGGGCACGAGCGATGAGCACCACCGCAGTTCTCAGCGTCGTCGGCGTGGGCCTCGCTGCCTACCTCGTCGGCGTTCTCCTGTGGGCGACGGCCCGCTTCTTCACCAGCCGACGCAAGCCGTCATACGCGACGACACACAGGTACGAGGAGCTCCACCAGCTCGCTGGTGCCGCGCTGCGTGAAGCACACGGAAATCGGGCGCAAGCCGCCCACATCATGCGCCACGCGACACGCCTGCCTCGCCGCACCATCAACACTGCGCTGCTCCTGCACCGGTAAGGGACGATAGGGCGAGGCGGTCGGCGAAGTGCCAGCCTCGCACTATCCCCCCGGCCACGGGCAACACGACAACGAAGGGCCACCGCTCGACCATCCACGGTCGAGTGGCGGCCCTTCACCTAGCCTCAGCGGATCGTATGCCCGGCGCGGGCACCGACGCAGATTCCGGGCGCATCACGCTTAACTGACCTCTTGGTCAACCATATAGTAACGGCATCTCTTCTAGCTTGGTTCTGCAACCACTTGCCATAACTGCAAAACGCGACCCACACTTACCCCGCAAATGAAGCGCGAATGCACGCATTACAAGTAAATATAACAAAATCATACTCATACGAAATGAAAGAAATAACTCGGATCCGTCAGCTAAAAATCACGAAAAGATAACGGGTGTAAAACTTGACCGCGCGATCACCTTTGTATATATTTAAAGCCTCCGGAGACGAAATTTCGACGAACCAAGCCCTCCAGGTGGACTGGGAGCTGACCAGAAGAAAGAAGCAGCGATGTTTGAGCAGATCACCGCAGTTATCAACGCGTTCCTCACCTTTGTTGGTAGCATTCTTGGCCTCTTCTCCTGATTAACCCTCAATCAGGAAAAGGGTTGCTCTGAGAGGCAACGCTTGATAGGAACCCCAGTCCCCCTAGCGGGGACTGGGGTTCTGCCTCATCCGTCGAGTTCAAGCACCAGGAAACCAGCGAACACTCCCATCAGCGCAACGCGACCACGACCTCGTCTCTCTCACAGACGCATAGTGCGGGGCTGCCGCCCGACCAACGACGGTCGGGCGGCAGCCCCGCACTCGCACTCAGCGAATCGCCTCCATGACACGCACACCGTCGAGCACGGTCACGTACGGCAAGGGATCAATGTCAGCCTCGAGGACATACTCCGTCAGCTGGTCGCGCACAGTGTTGCGCAGCTCCTCGGGGTCCCACGGTTTACCGATGTAGTAATCCAGGCCCGCATGGTTAACCGCGCGGATCGTATCGGACTGGTCGGCCTGACCGGTGACCAGCACTGTTCGGGTCGCGGCGAAACGATCATCCTGCATGAGTTCCACGAGGAAATCCACACCCGACTTACCGGGCAGGCGATGGTCCGAGAGAACCAGAGCCAGCTCGTCCCCATCCTCGACGATCTCATCAATCACGGCCCACGCGTCGTCGACGTCTTCGGCGACCTCAAGCCGGATCTTGTCCCAAAACTCTTCAAGATCACGCTCGAGCGCGTCTCGCACGTCGGCCTCGTCCTCGAGGGACAGGATTGTCAGGGTCATGATTCCTCCTCTTGTGGTTGAGCGGGCAACGAGATCCTCATAGTGGTGGACCCCGGGTGAGAGCAGATCACGAGTGTTCCCCCGTGGTCGGCGATGATGCTTCGGACGATGGACATGCCCATACCAAGCCCGAATCGGACGCGCCCCGCCTTAGTGGTGAAGTGCGGCTCCATAATCTTGTCAACAATTCCCGGGTCGATACCCGGACCGTTATCGCACACGGTGATGGCAACTCCCTCAGGCGTCGGCCGCACGGTGATGCGGATCAGCGCCTCGGCCTCGCCGCGTGCCGGCAGCTCGGGCACGCCGCCCGACGCCTCCGCCGCCGCGATCAAGTCGGCGTTCTCGTCTTCAATGGCTTCGGCCGCGTTGACGATGAGGTTCGTCCACACCTGTTGCAGCTTCGCGGGATGCGCGCGCACGAGCGGCACGTCCTCGTAGTCGCAGTCGATGCGGATACCCCGTACCCTGTGGGCGGTCAGCCGTAGCACGTCGTCGATGCCCTCGCGCACGTCCACAGGCTTGAGATCCTCGGCGTCCGGGCGCGCGTAGCCCTTCAGGGACTGGGTGAGCTCGATGACGCGGTCACCCGCGGCGAGCACCGAGCGCAGGGACCCACCCAGGCGCGCCCCGGCCTCGTACGCATCGATGCCTCCCGGGATCTGCGCGAGCGCGCGCGCACCGTCCGCCCCCTGGATCCCCGCGCGCACGAGCCGACGCGCGAGCGTACGGTCACCGACGACGGGCAGGAGTTCCTTCATGAGGGCGCGCTCGACCGACGTGGAGCGCGGGGGCGCGGTCAACGCCCGGGACATGGCCTCCCTCGACGAGGCCGTGGCTGGGGCCGCGAGGGCCGCATCGACGTCCTCGTACAGGTGTTTGGCGGCGCGCACGAGAGCGGTCACTGGGTTGTTGAGCTCGTGGGCGATACCGGCGCTCAGCTCACCGAGCATCGCGAAGCGCGCACGTTCGACCAGCTCGGCGCGAGTCGCGCGCAGGTCCTCAAGGGTGGCCGCCAGGGCCTCCTTCTGAGCTTCAAGGTCCTCGGCGAGCATCGCGTTTTGCAGGTGAAGGTCCTCGGCGCGCATGAGGCGGCGCGTCAGCGAACGGATCGCAAGCGCCGTCAAGGTTCCACCGATCGACGGGTCCTCGGAGATGACGATCTGGAGCTGCTCAGTCGTCAGGCGCACGACCGTCGCCTCGGTAGCCGTCTCGCCCGTGAAGAACGCGTCCTCCGCGCGGGCCAGCGACACCAGGCCAATGAGCGGACCCGACGTCGCCAAGTGCGCGAGCACCTCACCCTGCGGGGAATCCCTGTGCAGGGACACTTGTCCTTCAAGCACCAGGTACACGGCACCCACCGGCTGACCCTGCGTCACCAGCTGCGTCCCCTCCGGGATGATGAGTCGCGGACGCTGGCCAAGCACCCGCTCGACGCCCGCGAGGAGCTCCATAACGACCTCGCGCTCGTCACGGTCCAGGCCCTCCAAGAGCGGACCCTGGACGGCGAACGGCGGCGGATCCGCAATGAGGTTGCGGATCTGGCGCTGCGAATAGCCGCACCCGCTCAGGTAACGCACCATCGTCGAATACGCCTGGCCCGCCAGCAGCGGCACCGTCCACGGCGCCTTCAACACCGAGGACAGCGCCCCCGACTGCATGCAGCCCGTGAGATCACGATGCTCGGATTTATCCGTGACGACCACCCACTGCACGCGTGTCAGCACGGGAATCGACGCCGCATGCTCGATCATCGCGTCAATGTCGGAAACCTCCGAGGTCACCAGACCCATCAGCACATGATCGCCGGGGCGCAGGCTCGCCTCGTAGGCCGCCAAGTCCCCAATGCCGTCCACTCGATCCAGGCATAAGCGCGGGAACGCATGCGACAGGTCCCTGGTTACCGGGGCCGCAATATGCCGCGAATCGTCGCCGACCACCAGCATATGAATCGGGTACCCCGCGCGGTGACCTCCGCAGCGCACATCCGTGCGCGCCATGACCGAGGCATCCTCCTGCGCGGGACCTTGCGTCCACCCGTGGGCCAGCCCCGGCCTGGGGCGACCATTCGCGCCCGAGCCGACCACGGCCTCGTCCATGGACACGTCACATCACCCCGATGAATCCCCAGGTTAGCGGAGCCACAAACGCCAGGAGAACAATGCCAACGACGCCGACAACAATGCCGACGACCGCCATTTCGCGGGTCGGGGTCGTGCCCGTCGAGTATGCGATCGCGTTGGGCGGGGTCGAGATCGGCAGGCACATACCCAGCGAGCAGCCCAGCGCGATGACGATGGCGATCTCGGCGGCGCTCGTGGACACCGTCGCCGCCAGGCCCATACCCATCGGGATCAGCAGGTTCGCCGACGCCGAGTGCGAGATGACGTTCGAGGTCACCCACCCCACGAGGGCCAGGACGAAGATCAGGAGCATGCCGGGGATCGAGGCCCACTGGATCGAACCGAGCATCCACTTATCGAGGCCCGTCGCAGACACTCCCGATCCCAGCGCGATACCGCCCGCGACCAGCCACAGGACCGGCCAGTCCAGGGCGCGCAGGTCGTCGCCGCTCATCACCTTCGTCATCAGGAGGACGACGACCGGCAGGAAGCCAACGACGTTGGCCGAAATGTGGTGCAGGGACTCCGTCATCCACAGGAGGATCGTTAGACCCGCAACCGAGTAGAAGATGATTGCGTTGCGCGACTTCTCGAAGCGCGCCGACGTGTCGATATCGAACTTCGCGTTGGAGGGAATGTAGCGCCACGCGATGAACGCCCACGACAGGGCCAGAAGCACCAGCATGAGCGGCACAGCCGCGAGCATCCACTGCAGGAAGGTGACCTTGACGCCCGCGTTCTCCAACGCGCCCAGGGCGATCGCGTTCGGGGGCGTGCCAACCGGCGTGCCCATACCGCCGACGTTTGCGGCCACGGGGATCGACAGGGCAATGCCGGTGCGCGCCTTGCCTTCGGGCAGGGCCATGATGACCGGCATCATAACGGCGAACATCGTCGCCGTGGTCGCCGTATTCGACATGAACATACTCATGATCGCGGTGATCAGCATGACACCCATAACCGTCAGACGAGGCTTGCCCATGAAGGGCTTGAGGAGGACCGCCGACAGGGCGCGATCCAGCTTGTACTTGGCAGCGCCGTCGGCCACCATGAAGCCGCCCAGGAACAGGATGATGACTGGGTTAGCCAGTGCCCCGAAGAACTTCGTGTACGCCGGGGCACCCTCACCCACGCTCAGCAGCGCATGGTCCGAAATGAACAGGACCTCCAGGAAAATGACCAGGACCGCCGTGCCCGCGAGCGGCACCGCCTCCGTCACCCACAGCAGAATCGCCGCCAGGAAGATACCAAACATGCGAGTGCCTGACACATCCAGGCCTGGCAGCTGGATAAATAGGGATGCTGCGATGCAGATAAGCGCACCGATAGCACCAAAAGCCTTGACTGGACTGACTTTCCCCTTCTTCTGAGAGAAATCTGCCTGTCGGGTGGACATATTCTGAGCGGACCGCGGATTGATTGACACCGCGCCCTTGGAGCGTCGAGCCATTACGAAGAGACCTCGTTGTCTTGCGTGGATACTGTCCAATTAGTGTAGGCCAGCACACACAGAAAGTGAAACCGGGGTGAGAGCTCTCGGGTGCTCCCACCCCGGATTAACGCTTCCCGTCAGTCTTCACTGCCCACTCGCGATCCCGCGACCTCCTACTCAGCCACAGCCTCGTCAATGTCATAGCCGGTCGAGAGGACACCCGGACGGGCAGGCTCCCACCCGAGCGCGGGGGCCACATACTCCGCGAAGTTGCGGATGATCGACCAGTTTTCCTCGAATCCGAGCTGATTGGGGATGGTCAGCAGGAGGGTGTCAGCCTCCGCGAGGGCGCGATCCTGACTCAGTTGCTTAATGAGCGTCGAGGGGTCAGCCGCGTACGTGCGCCCGAAGGTGGCGACGCCGGAGTCAAGGTGGCCGACCTGATCACCCGAGGCGCTCAGGCCATACAGGCCGCGATCACGCTCGGACAGGAGCGGGAAGATCGAACGCGACACAGACACGCACGGCGTCCAGTCGTGGCCGGCCTCGACCCACGCCTGGCGGTAGGCGCGTAGCTGCTCGGCCTGGATGTCACCGAAAGGCTTGTCGCCATGCTCGAAGACCAGGGTGGAGCTCATGAGGTTCACGCCGTCGCGCGCGGCCTGGACCGCCGATACATTGGACCCCGCGCCGTACCAGATCCGGGAGCGCAAGCCGGGCGAATGCGGGAGGACCGGCAGGGGCGTGCCCGGGCTCATCTGCGTCGGGTACTGCTCGTGCAGGGGCGCAGCCTCGGCCATGGGCTGCCCGTCGATGGCCTCGAGGAAGCGCTCGTAGTGGGCGCGGGCGAGGTCGGCTCCGTTTCGTTCATCGGAGTGATAGCCGAAGGATTCCCATCCCTTGTAGGCGATTTCGGGGGCACCGCGGGAGACGCCGAGGGCGGTGCGCCCGTCCGCGATCAGGTCCAGGGCTGCGGCCTCCTCGGCAAGATAAAGGGGGTTCTCGTAGCGCATGTCGATCACGCCGGTGCCGACCTTGATGGCCTTCGTGCACGAGGCAATGGCGGACAGGAGCGGCATGGGCGCGGCCGCCTGCGGGGCGAAGTGGTGGACGCGGAAGAAGGCCCCGTTGACGCCGATCTCGTCGGCGGCGACCGCCAGGTCGATTGCCTGATGGAGGGACTCGGCAGCGGTGATGCCGTGGCGGCCACTATTCGTGTAGTGGCCGAAGCTGAGGAATCCGAAATATTTCATGGCGCTAGACTACGGAACTTAGATTGAATCTTCAACTATACGAGGTGCGGGATGTGAGATATGAGGACTTCATCCCGACGGACGAGACTTCGAATCCGGGTTAGTAGGACATGCCATGTTGCGAAGGGTCGCGCCTTGCATGCCTTGGTGCGTCCTTCTCATCCGCACGTGGGCCTGCTATTCCGAGCCTAGGCACCCCCGCCCACGTGCGGAACAGCGGGTTAACGTGCGCAACAGGCGACCCACATGCGGGACAGCTGGTTCACGCGCAGGACACGTTGGAGTAGCTATCACACGCGGATGATCCACCACGAATCATGGGCAGCCACACACAGACCCGCGATGCAGTACTCGAGCTATTGGGCACATGGTGTTGCCGTGTTGTGTCGCTAGATGTCAGGCCCGCGCGCGGTCTGGCGCTCCGCTCATTGTTTGCGCTGCGACCGCAGGGCATCAACTTGGACCTGGCCGTCGTTTGGTACTGGAGCTGCACTCTCGCGCCCTGTGCTACCCGGCTTCTGGGTGGTTTGGGGTTGTAGTGACATGAGGAGCGTCGAATCGGCACATCGCCGGCACGCGCGGCACTCACAAGGGAGGTGCCGCCCAAAGTGCAGACCACCTCGCCGAAAAACGGCAAAAATAGGCTGTTCTGGGTGAGGTGGTCTGCGATTTGAGCGAATCCAGGAACGCGACGCCCCTGTGGCCCCCTCCCCTCTTCACCCGGGCTACCACCAGCAGCCCTGCGGCACCCTCCACCCACGGGTCTGCGCAGGATCCTGCCCGCAGTTCCAGCTAGCTCACGTCGTGGGCTTCATCCGGTGCTCTAACCGCCTGTTCGTTTCCCATCCTCCCCTCGCCCCAACCTGGCCACCGAAGCCTGAACCGAGTCCCGCCAGGCATACACCCCCCTGACGACGACGGCCAAGGAGCCAGGCCACGAACTCATCAAGGTGCTTGGCCGTGGAGTCAATGTCGTTTAGCGTCGTAATGTAGCAGGGGTTGACACCACCAACGCGAACGACCCGTAGACGTCTGACCGTGACGAATCACGGGGCGGCCACACACAGGGCATGATGCAGTATTCACAGGAACGAGGCAAACACGACCAACTAAAATCGTGACTTTCCCGCGCGACAAAGCCAAAAAGTCACCTGCTAGCAACACGATTTGTCCGTCCTCATAGCTGGTCCCGACCAACTAAAATAACGACTTTCTCGCACCAACAAGCCGAAAAGTCACCACAAAACCAACACGTTTTGTCCTTTAACCCTTTAACCCCACCCGCACGCCGACCGCACACGGCAGGGAAAACAAAAACCGCAGATCCCGAAGGATCTGCGGTTTCATCGTGCGCGAGGGGGGAGTTGAACCCCCACTCCATCACTGGAACACGGACCTGAACCGTGCGCGTCTGCCTATTCCGCCACTCGCGC
>FLSK01376633.1_pt1 | contig 10899 bp, 6 predicted proteins | sample 1550541 | NCBI WGS metagenome assembly FLSK01 (sample SAMEA4031773, study PRJEB14383) | metagenome | biome: human; feature: oral; material: saliva | place: Philippines | collected 2014
GGGTGTGCATTTTAAAAATCACCTTTCAGGAGAAAAATTATTTTTATCTCCAGAGAAAGCAATGCACATTCAAAATTCATTAGGTTCAGATATTATGATGGCATTCGATGAGTGTCCTGATTTTAACCATGATTATAAATATATTCGTCAATCTGTAGAAAGAACTAGTCGTTGGGCAGAAAGATGTTTAGAGGCTCATAAAAATCCAAAAACACAAAGTATTTTTGGGATAGTTCAAGGAGCAGGATACAATGATTTACGTGAACAAAGTGCTAAAGATTTAGTGAGTATGGACTTTCCAGGTTACGCTATAGGTGGGTTATCTGTTGGAGAACCGAAACATGAGATGTACAGAGTTTTAGAGCATGTAACTCCATTACTACCAGCAAACAAAGCTAGATATTTAATGGGAGTAGGTTCACCGGATGCCTTATTCGAAGGGGTATTAAGAGGTATTGATATGTTTGACTGTGTATTACCTACTCGTATAGCACGTAACGGAACATGTATGACATCAGAAGGACGTGTTGTAATTAAAAATGCTAAATACGCAGAAGACTTTGGACCATTAGACCCAGAATGTTCTTGTTATTGCTGTAAAAACTATACAAGAGCATATCTTCGTCATCTATTTAAAGCTGATGAAGTCTTTGGAGCTCGTTTAGCAACTACTCATAATATTCATTTCTTAATTGATATGATGAAAAATATTCGACAAGCAATAATGGAAGATAGACTATTAGACTATAAAGAAGAATTTTTTGAAAAATATGGACTAAACAAAGAAAATCCTAAAAATTTCTAATAAATTATTTAAAAAGGTTTATTTTTTAGCTAGTATATAGTAGAATTAATATTATAGAATTATAGGAGGTAGAATATGCAAGCACAATACATTAATATATTAATGATAGTATTTCTTTTTGGATTCATGTACTTCATGATTATTAGACCACAATCTAAAAGAAATAAAGAATTAAAACTTCTTCAAGACTCTTTGAAAGAAGGAGATAGAATAGTAACTTTTGCAGGGATTTATGGTGATATCGTAGAAGTAGGAACTGTAACTGTAAAAGTAAGAATAGCACCAAAAGTAGAAATCGAATTAGATAGAAACGCAATTCGTAGCTTAGCGACTAAATAATAAAAGGCAGATTGAAAATTTCAATCTGCTTTTTTAAATTTTTTCAAAAAAATTAGAGAGTTTTTATAAATCCATTAGGAGAGAATTATTTTAGAATTTTAATATACTAAAAATTAAATTAAAATTAAGTTTTAATTTAATTTATAGTTTATTAGAGATAAGTAAAGTAGTTTATATATATTGAATAAAAGTTTTTTTGGAAAAAATATATCATCTTCTTCTTTATAATGCAAATATATTTTAAAACTTAGTTTGTAAAATATTGTGTATTTATGTATAATAAGAAAAGTTATTTATAAATATGTAAAAATATAATATTTGAAAATAACTATTTGTTGATATTGAATAAAATATAGAAGGTAAAAATCAAGGAGAAATATATGTTCAAAAAAGATAGAATTATGAAATACTCAATTAAAAAATTTACAGTAGGAATTGCCTCTGTAGCAATCGGTTCTATACTTTTCTTAGGATCTAATGCACAAGCTAGCGATAAAGTAGAAGAAAACAAAACAGAAGTAGCTACTACAGTAAACAATGCTCAGCCAGCGACTGCTGAAGTTCCTACAAATAAAGTAGAAGCTAATAAACAACAAAATACTAACGGAAAAAATTTAACTACAAATTCTAATAATACAGTAGAGAAAAAAGTAGAAGGAGTACAACCAGCTAGCACAAATAATAAAGCAGAAGCAATTCAAAAAGAGACTCCATCAAACAAAGAAGTGGAATCTAATAAAAAAGAAAGTACAACAGCATCTGGACTAAATGTACTAGATAAACGTACTACTGATAGTAGTAATATTAAAGACTTACTAACTAATATCATTAAGAAAAATGAAGAAGAAAATGCAAAACAAGCTACAAATAAAGTAGAAGTAGAAGCTGAAAATGTTGAAAAAGGTGTTCAAATTATTTCTAAATTAACACCTGAATATGCCGAAGCGATTTCTAAAGGATATATTGGTTTAGAAGGTGGAAAGTATGATAATTTACTTTATAAAAATGCTGTATTAAATCCAGATGCAGATGATGATGGAGATGGTATTTTAAATAAAGATGAATTATATATTTATAAAAAAGATGGTAAAACTTATTTAGGATATAATGTTCACCCAAAACTTGCTGATACTGATGGAGATGGTATCGCAGATAATGAAGATAAAGATAAACTACTTTGGAATGTATCAGCACGTGATATGGCAATGTTTATGAGCTTAGTTTATGAAAAAGATAATAATATAGAAAATATACTAACAAAAGATCTTCCGGAAGGAGCATTAAAATCTAATCTTCATAAAATGATGAATAATGAATTAGCTCCATTCTGGTCTCTTAAGAAAACATATCACCAAGATAATGGATTAGATGCTGCATTATTTGAAACAAAAAATAACCTTCCATTTCTAAATGGAGAAAAAATTCAAGTTTTAGCTATTGCCGGGACAAATGTAGCACAAGCGGGTGACTTAAAAGCTGATGCCGCATTAGTATTAGGAAATGAATCAAACGAAAGTATTGCAACATTAGACTTATTAAATTCATTAAGAAACGATAAAAGTATAACTAATCTATATATTACTGGACATTCACTAGGTGGATATCTGACTTTACGTGCAACTGCTGAAGCTAGACAAAAGAATTTTGAAGCATATAGAGGAAGCTACACGTTTAATGCACCAAGAATCTACACAGGATTATTTAATTTCTTCGGTGGAGGTAAGATGGGGAAAGCTAGTGATTTAACTGATAAAATGACATTAAATCATGAAATAACAAACTACGTAACTAATAACGATAATGTAGTTCCTAAATTTTTACAAACTAAACATAATATAAATATTGGAAATAGCTTTGGAGCACATGCAAATAGTTCTTACTTTGAGAAACGAATGGATAATCACAAAGACTTTAACTTCGGGAAACGTCAAGGGATGAGTGGAGTTGGTTATATAGATCAATTACAGAAAAAACTAAAACTAGTATCAGCAGAGAAAGGGACTCTAAGTGCAACATTCTTACCTACATTGGTTGATAATAAACCACTATCAGTAATGTATGGAAATAGTCTTGCTGATAACGATATTTTAAAACGTATTGATACTTCAAAACTTCCAGTTAACGTTAAATTATCAATTTTATCAAAAGATGACTTATTATCTGGATTAGGTTCAAAACAAGCAGTAGTTAAAGTTTTATATTTAGATGATAATACTACAAATAATATAACTGTACCTATTTTAGTAAATGAAGCAAATAAATTACAGTTAACATCTGTAGTGAACGCAGCAACAAAATTAGTTAATGCATCAGTAGATTTAAATGGAAAAAATGAGGCTTCAGTTAAATCTTATACACAAAATAAAGAAGAAATCTTAAAAGTTCTAAATGAAGCAAATAGCTTGTTAGAAAATAAATTAGCGTTCCAAAATACAGTAAATGAAGTTACTAATAAATTAGCTAACCTTGGAATTAATTTAATTGATAGTAGATTAGTTTTAGTAGATAAAGTAACTACTATTCCAGCTGATAACGAAACAAGCTCTACTGTAAAAGAAGAAACAACTAAACCAGTAGAAGGAAACAAGCAAGATCAACAAAATTCACACGAAGGAACAACAAAACCTGTGGACGATAAAAAAACAGAACAAGCAAATGTTCAAGATGAAAAAGCGAAACAAGCTGAAGAAAGAAGAAAAAAAAGATATAAAAAACGCGTTAAAAGATCTGAATTAGCTGAAACAAAAGTTAGTGATAGAAATAAATTATCAGATGTTCTAGCAACAATATTAATTAGAAGAGGATATGGAGATTTACTATAAGATATAGTAAGTTTTATGAAGAAAATATAACTATTGAAGAGGGCGTATTGTAAGGGAGTTAAGAAATTACCTTACATAAAGAAATTATAAAATTTCTATTTTCAAAAAAAGAAATAATTTATGTAAATATGAAAATAAAACCTCTGATAGTACGGAGAAGTTTATAAAGTTAAAAATAACACCTAGTATATATGAACTAGGTGTTATTTTTATATTATTTACTAAATACATTCTTCCATTCACTGCGTTTATCAAGGAATTTTTTAGCTTCTTTTTGTGCTCCTTCTAATGAGTGAGAAGCTGCCCATCCACATTGAACTTCATTACATGCTGGAACTTCTTTTGCAACTAAAACATCTTCTAGAGTTTTTGCAAGAGCTTCTTCAACACTTTCATAGCTATCATTGTTAATTACAGATAAATAGAATCCTGTTTGACATCCCATTGGACCAAAGTCAAGAACATTATCAAGGTGATTTCTGATAAGTTCAGCAATTAGGTGCTCTAGTGAGTGGAGACTAGGCATTTCTAAATGCTCTTTATTAGGTTGACAAAATCTAATATCGTATTTATAAATTTTATCCCCATTTTCTCCTGAATATACACCAACTAATCTAATATATGGTGCAACAACTTTTGTATGATCTAAGTTAAAGCTTTCTACATTCATTTTTTTCTCAGTCATTGATATACCTCAATTCTTTAAATTAAAATTATTTATTCATATTATACTATATTTAATTGAAATATAAAAGGAGAAGAAAGTATTTCTATAGAACTATTACACTGTGACGATAAGCAGAAAAGTAAATTAAATTTTTAGAGATTTTCTGTAATAGCGAAAAAGCAATAAAGAAAACAAAATTAACTTTATTGCTTTTTAAAAAAATATTATCTAAACTCTTTTCTATTTTTAGAAACTAATGTATTAACACGTGATTTTGCAGTAGGCAAGTATTCTTCACCTTGTTTTAGTAAATCGCAAATAATATTTGTAATTTCTACAAAATCTTCTTCAATATATCCTTTAGTAGTCATGGCAGCAGCACCAAGTCGAAGACCACTAGTTTTCATTGGAGGTAAAGTGTCAAAAGGAATTCCGTTTTTATTACATGTAATTTGCGCTTTACTTAGTATGTTACTGGCGTCATGTCCAGTAACATTATATGTAGTATAAGTATCAATAAGGCATAGATGATTATCCGTTCCATTACTAATTACAGGAATATTATTTTCTTTAAATGTTTTTACCATAGCTTGCATATTTTTTAATACTTGCTCTTGGTAAATTTTAAATTCAGGTTTTAGAGCTTCACCAAAACAAATAGCTTTTGCAGCCACAATATGTTCTAGTGGGCCACCTTGAGCACCGGGGAAAATCATTTTATTTATCTTAGTAGCGATTATCTCATTGTTAGTTAGGATAATACCTCCACGCGGTCCTCTTAGAGTTTTGTGGGTTGTTGATGTTACTACATCAGCATAAGGTAGGGGATTTGGATGATATCCTGCAGCAACTAATCCAGCAATATGAGCCATATCAACCATTAGATATGCACCAACTTCATCTGCAATTTCTCTAAATTTAGTAAAATCAATAATTCTAGAATATGCACTAGCTCCTGCTATAATCATTTTAGGTTTATATTCTCTTGCAAGTCGTAAGACTTCATTATAGTCTATAGTGTGCGTATCTTTTGTTACACCGTATGAAACAGCGTTAAAAAGTTTTCCAGAGAAGTTAACTTTACTTCCATGTGTCAAGTGCCCGCCGGCATCCATACTCATACCTAATACAGTGTCACCAGGTGTAAGTAGTGCCATGTAAACAGCGATATTTGCACTAGAACCAGAGTGCGCTTGAACGTTGACGAATTTTGCATCAAATAGCTTTTTTAATCTATCGATGGCAATACTTTCTATTTCATCAATTACTTCACAACCATCATAATATCTTTTTCCAGGATATCCTTCAGCGTATTTATTTGTTAAGATACTACCAGAAGCTTTTAATATATCTTCTGAAACGAAGTTTTCACTTGCAATAAGCTCTATATTTGTATCTTGTCTAAGTTTTTCTTTTTTAATAAGTTCAAAAATTTTGTCCATAATATCCACTCCTTAAATTTCTATTTAGAGAATAAGTAAAGTTTGATTTAATAATTCTCATTTTGTCTATATTATCATAGATATAAAAATAAAACAAAATAAAAGATAAATTTTTAATATAGTTAGATTGTATAAAAAATAAAAAAAAATTTTTATATATTTATTGACACTTTAGTATACATAGTAGATATTTACAACGTTTTATGCTATAATAATTAACAGAATACACATGTATTACTATCGAACCAAATTTTAAGGAGAAAATTTAATATGCTTGTAGATAAACCATTAAAGCTGTTTTCATTAAATGCTAATATCCCGTTAGCTCAAGAAGTAGCAAAATCATTAGGTGTAGAACTTAGCAAATGTAGTGTTAAAAAGTTCAGTGATGGCGAAGTTTCTATCAATATAGAGGAAAGTGTTCGTGGATGCGAAGTTTTCATAATTCAATCAACTAGTGATCCAGTTAATGATAATTTAATGACTTTATTAATTATGATTGATGCATTAAGACGTGCATCTGTAGATACAATTAACGTAGTTATCCCTTACTATGGATATGCTCGTCAAGATAGAAAAGCAAGAAGCCGTGAGCCAATTACTGCTAAATTAATTGCTAACTTATTACAAGTTGCAGGTGCAGATAGAATAATTGCACTTGATCTTCACGCACTTCAAATTCAAGGATTCTTTGATATACCAGTAGATCATTTAATGGCAGCACCTATTATTGCCAACTACTTTAAAAAGAAAATTCCTGATATGGAAGATGTAGTAGTTGTTTCACCAGACCATGGTGGTGTTACACGTGCGAGAAAATTAGCAGATGCGTTAAATACGCCAATCGCTATTATCGATAAGAGAAGACCAAAACCAAATGTAGCCGAAGTAATGAATATTGTTGGTAACATTGAAGGGAAAACTTGTATTCTTATCGACGACATAATCGACACAGCAGGAACAATAACTCTTGGAGCAAAAGCTCTTAAAGATAGAGGAGCAAAAGAAGTTTACGCTAGTTGCTCACATGCTGTATTAAGTGGACAAGCATTAGAAAGAATTGAAAATTCTCCAATTAAAGAATTAGTTTACGCTAATACTATTTATATCCCAGAGGAGAAAAAATTAGACAAAATGGTTCCGTTATGCGTAGGAGATCTAATAGCTAAAGCTATCTATAGAATTCACCACAATGAGCCAGTAAGTGTTCTATTTGAGTAATACTTTAAATTAATATATTATATAAGAAGGCAGCGAGGTCGTTGCCTTCTGTTTATATTCGATAGTAAAGGAAAAGAGGAATTAAATGAAACTAATAGTAGGGTTAGGTAATCCCGGTAAGCAATATGAGAATACTAGACACAACATAGGTTTTATGATTCTTGATGAATTAGCAAAATCATGGGGTGTAAGTTTTGATAAAAATAAGTTTAATGCTGAGTATGCTATGACACACTATAATGGAGAAAAATATATATTAGTTAAACCAACTACATATATGAACCTATCTGGTGAAGCATTAAGAAAGTTTTACGATTATTTTGAAATTGATATTGAAGATATTTTAGTTATATATGATGATTTAGATACAAAAACTGCCAACTTCAAATTAAAAGCAAAAGGAAGCAGTGGAGGCCATAATGGTATTAAGAGTATAATTAGTCATCTTGGAACAGAAAAATTCAATCGTTTAAAAATTGGAATAGATAGACCAACACCACCGATGAAAGTGGTTGACTATGTACTTGGTCGCTTTTCGAAAGATGAAATGGTTGAAATTGAAAAAATATATTCAAAGAGTATTAATTGTATCGAAGACTTCTCAAAAATGAACTTCGTGGAATTAATGAATAAATATAATTAATAAAAACAATGCAGCGAGTAAACTAATACTATCTTAGTAGAGGTTTGTTCCTGCTATTTGTCGTTGGAAAGAGGAGGTATCATGTTAAAAGAAACTCTATTAAATATAGTTGATTTAAATTTTGATAAAAAATTAAATAATATAGGAGTTTTTGGGCAAAATATTACTACACGTGCTTTAGAAATCTATAATGAATTTAAAAAAAATAATAAAATCACTACAGTATTCACACAAAATAAGGCAGAAGCAGAAGAATTATTTTCTATTATATGCGAATTTGAAGAAGAGACATATATATATCCTGAAATAGATATATTAAAACGATATACTACAAAAAGTAATGATTTAATACAAAATTCAATAAAAGTTTTAGAGAATATTGTAACTAAAACACCTAGTATTATAATTATTCCAATTGAAGCTATTTATAGAACTGTAAAAAATCCTAAAGACTTTAAAGATAATAGTTTTGAGATTAATTTAGATACGGAAATTAGTTTTAATGACTTACAAAAGAAACTTGTAAATATGGGATATAAAAAGGTTGAAAGTGTTGATGTAGTAGGTGAGTTTTCTAAACGAGGAAGTATTGTTGATATTTTCAGCCCGTTAAGTGAAAAACCTGTAAGGTTAGATTTTTTTGATGATGAGCTTGACAGTATAAGACTATTTGATGAAAGTACACAGAAGTCATTAAAAAAAGTAGATAAGATAGAAATATATCCTACAAGTGACTTTTTCTTAACAAGTGAAGAAAAAGATGTAGTTGTAGGAAAATTACAAGAAAAGATTAATGATAAAAAACTGAAAGAATTAGAAAATTATCAAGATATTAATCAGTATCTAAAGGAAAAGATTGAATTATATCATGCTACAGGTGACTTTAGTAGTCTAGAGAGTTTTTCTAATTTAATATATAAAACACCATTTAGTATAATTGATTATCTTGATGAGAATACAATTATTTTCTTTGATAATTATCATAAAATATTGGAAAAAATAGAAGGGCTTCGAGAATATTTCTTAACTAATTTGCAGGAAATTAATAGAAATTATATATTCCAAGAAGTAATTGATAGCCACGCTTTTGAAAAACTTCAAAATATAAATACAGTTAAGTTCTATTTATCAACGTTAAAATTAAATGAGAAAATAATTGAGAAAAACTATAATCTTGATATTAGAGATTTAGCATATTATTCTAGTGAAGAGTTTTTAGCAAAAGAAATAAGAGAAAAATTAAATGAAAATTATAAGGTGCTTATTTCTTTAAATACTCAAAAACAAAAAGATTATGTAGAGAAAATACTTTTTGATAATTATTTTTATGATGATATTTACTATGGTATAAAAGAAGGAAAAATATTTATTGATATCAACAAGTTCCGTTTAAAAGGTTTTGAAGATAAAAAAAATAAAATATTTTTATTAACTCCTAGAGAACTATTTACAAAAGAAGAGAGAAAAAAACGTCGTTTAAATTTTAAATATACTAACTCTGAAAAAATAAGAAATTATCAGGAATTAAATGTAGGTGACTATATTGTTCACGTTAGCCATGGTATTGGTTTATATGAAGGTATTGAAAATGTAGAAGTAGGCGGAGTATATAAAGACTTTTTAAAAATAGTTTATGACGGTGGAGATATTATTTATGTGGATATAAATAATATGAACTATATACAGAAATATACAGCCTCTACAGATAACAGAAAACCTGCTTTAAATAAGCTAGGTACTAAAAAATGGCAACAGGTTAAAAATAAAGTTCGACGAGAAATTGAAGATATTTCAGAAGATTTAATTAAGTTATATATAAAAAGAGAACTTAGTTCAGGATATGCATATAGTCAAGATGGAAGTATGCAGTATGAATTTGAAGCGGACTTTCCATTTATCCCAACAGATGATCAATTGAAAGCTACAGAAGAGATTAAACGAGATATGGAAAAAGAGCGTCCAATGGATCATTTATTATGTGGTGATGTAGGTTTTGGTAAAACGGAAGTGGCTATGCGTGTTGCCTTTAAAGCAGTTATGGATGGTAAGCAAGTTGCTGTGCTTGTACCAACTACTCTTTTAGCTGAGCAACATTATGATAATTTTGTTAATCGTTTTGAAAATTTCCCTATTAACATAGAGGTCGTTAGTAGATTTAATACAGCTAAGGATATTACCAATATATGCAAGCGACTAAAAGAAGGTAAAATCGATATTATGATTGGAACTCATAAACTTTTAAATGATAAGTTTGTGTACAATGATTTAGGTTTACTAATAATTGATGAGGAACAGCGTTTTGGTGTTAAACATAAGGAAAAAATTAAACATCTAAAAAATACAGTAGATGTCTTAACACTGAGTGCAACACCAATTCCAAGAACATTGCATATGAGTTTAATAGGAATTAGAGATTTATCGGTAATAGAAACACCACCAAAAGAGCGTCAGCCTATTCAAACATTTGTGACTTCACAAAATAATATGGTAATAAAAGAAGCGGTTATGAATGAAGTATCACGTGGTGGACAAGTATTCTATGTGTATAATAAAGTTGAAAGTATAGATGAAAAGTATTTAGAACTAAAAAAACTTTTACCGGATGTAAATATTGCCTACGCACATGGGAGAATGACACAACGTGAACTTGAAAATATCATGACTGATGTTATTGATAGAAAATATGATATGTTGATAACAACAACAATTATAGAAACAGGAATAGATATATCTAATGTTAATACACTTATTGTTGAGGATGCAGATAAATTTGGCCTTAGTCAGCTTTATCAACTAAGAGGTCGTGTAGGTCGTAGTAGTCGAGAAGCATATGCTTATTTAATGTATAAACCATTTAAATCACTAACTGAGAATTCAGAAAAAAGACTCTCAGCTATAAAAAACTTCACTACTTTGGGAAGTGGATTTAAGATTGCTATGCAAGATTTATCAATTCGTGG
>FLSK01002006.1_pt1 | contig 10891 bp, 10 predicted proteins | sample 1550541 | NCBI WGS metagenome assembly FLSK01 (sample SAMEA4031773, study PRJEB14383) | metagenome | biome: human; feature: oral; material: saliva | place: Philippines | collected 2014
ATGTATCCATGTTATGTAAAACTATTACGGCTGATAATGGCCGTGAATTTGCAGACATAAGTACATTAGAAACAGAGGATTTATCTATTTTCTTTGCTCACCCGTACTCGCCTGGAGAACGCGGTTCAAATGAACGACATAACGGACTATTACGCCGCTTTATCCCAAAAGGAACGCCCATAAAGGCTGTGTCAGAAGAAACGATTCAGCGGGCGTTACATTGGTGCAACAATTTACCCCGAAAGCTGTTAAATTACAAAACGCCTCAAGAAGTCTTCATTGAAGAAGTTAATAAAGTTATGGATTTACAGAGTGTTCAATTTCATATTGCAATTTAAGAATTAATTATTATAAATAGTATACTATTATAAAACAAAGCATCAACTATTAGAGATATAAAGAATCACTACATCATATAAAATATTTGTCATTATTATCAACAACGTCCTATATCTGATTATCAAGAATACTAAAAATCCATCGAACCCAAGCACTTACAGTACTCGCACGTCTTTTATTAGTAGAGTCACTATATGGTAATCCTGTTTTTGGATCCACAACACCAGCTTGACGTATATAAGATACGATTTCAGCCTTAGATGGCATCTCATTATTATTACGATATGCCTCATAAGTTAGATAAAAACTCTTGTAAGATAAAATCGTTTCTATTAATTTTAGCTGACGTTGTTTATAGGACATAGAGAATAAAGATTTCCCTAATTTTGTTAATGTATAACAATCATGTCCATCCAAATCTAGTGATTTTTCTACAAGACCTAAATATCTTGCCGCATCCAGATAATAGGAAGATTGACGTACATCAAAGGAATACTCTTCTGTAATAAAGTTCTTTTCTACATCATTAATATATAGTAATTCACAAATATTGATAACGCGCTCAAAGGAATTAGCCTGTGGAAATTGAATATTTGGCTCCTTATTAAACCGTAGTTTTTTCAAGATTTTTTGCACATCCTCTACTGAAATATGTGTATCTTCTAAGCAATATCGTTTATGTTTCACTAGTTCTAAGGAGTTATAGTGTTGTAGATCATTAAATCTATATTCATAGAGATAAAAAATACTATTACTATAAATTAAAAACACTGGCCGTACTGGCTTTTCAGCCATTTTCTGCTGCCATGTTCGGAAAGGATAATACAACTGACGAATTAAGAAATTATCTGTTAAATCTCTTTTCGCTTCCATTAAGGCAAGACTTTTAACACCTTCATAAGCCGCATCAATTTCAATTTGTGAATTTTCTACTGTTACAGCTGAATCCTCATCTGTTACAGCTGAATCCTCATCAGTTACAGCTTCACTAACAACATTTGCATAAAAAACAAATGATTCGGAACTCATACGCCCTGAAACTGTTGGTAATAAACGTTCATCTTCTAAAAAATCAGCCAAAATACCCGATATATAAGCCATATTCAAGGCCTTGCTTTCACTATTAATAGATATTACATCTAGGCTTCTAATATGTTCAGGAGGTCTTAAGTATGTAATATCTGATGTAGCCGATTCAAAATTATGGTAAGCATTTATATGAGAGATATAATAATCGCCTCGGGTAATCGGTAAAATCGATAAGTTATTTTTCACAAATAGCTCTGGCCGAGCATCAGAGTAATCAAATTTAACAGCTAGCCGTGCTTCTTGAAACTCTCCGATTTGCTTAGCAGAAATTATAAAGTATCCCTTATCCTTAATCGCATCTAGAATATGATACTTATCATTCAGCTTAGTCCATGTTATATCTATTTTTCGTTTCTTTTTAGCTTTACTCATAATTTCTAACTACAACCTCATCGACACAGCCTCGTTTTGAGCCTACAGAGTTAATAGCACGTTTTGCAGGAACAATAGTAATATTGAAATCACTATAAATATCTTGTATAAATTCTGTAGCAGAGTTTGAAAGCATAAATTTTATGCCCGCCGCATCAAGTTGACGGCAACAATCACGTAAAGCGATTTGATCCTCCCTACTAAAACCACCTGCATTATATCCAGTAAAGCTTGCCGTTACTGATATTGGATCATATGGAGGATCTAAGTAAACAAAACTATTCTCTGGTAAGCCTTGAACAGCTTTAGAATAGCTCGTATTTAATATTTTAACATCTGCCGTATTAAAATATTCATGTACAGCACGAAGCGTACTTTCGTTAACAATATTAGGATTTTTATAGCGACCAAAAGGTGTATTAAACTCACCAGCACTATTTACACGGTATAGTCCGTTATAACAAGTCTTATTCAAGAAGATAACACGAGCAGCTTTATCAATATCTGTTAATTGGTTATAAAACTCTGCATTACGATCCCAACCACGAACTTCATAAAAACACTCTTTTGTATTCTCAAACTGTGCTAATCGCTTGATCAACGCTTCTACATCATCTTTAATAGCTCGATAAACTCCTATTAATTCGCTATTAATGTCATTTATAATTGCCTTCTTTGGCTGCAGTGCAAATAATACAGCACCACCACCAATAAATGGTTCACAATAGCTAGTGTATGTCTCTGGGAACAACGGTATTAAACGCTCTAATAATTGCCGTTTTCCACCAACCCATTTCACCACAGGTGATGCTAAATCAATCTTACTCATGCATGCAACCCCTTTCTAAATACTCATATTATTGTAACCCATATGAGTAGGGGAAATCTATTAATTTGTAAGAATAATTTGCAACGTCTATAGCTAATTATCGACCAATTCTAAAATAGGTCATACTAGCAATATCTTTATCATTAACCTGATAACGACCTAATGACCATTGTTCTGGTCGCTCCATAAATACTATAAAAACGATAATCCCGAAGAAAAGTGCAGCCAAAGTTGTATCTTTTTTACATGCTAAATAAATAGGATAAAATACAGTCCCTGTCCAGTCATGTCCTGGTATCCACCCTGCAGTATGCACTTCAGGATTTTCATCAATTCTCTTATTTAACTCATCAACCACAGCTTGATAATCTTCATTGCTAATCTGTTTTCGCCACGCTTCAAAACTTTTTTTATGCGGAATCCTAGTAATTAATTTTCCCGTATCAATATTGATCAACATCTAAAATCGCCTCGCTTTTCATTAGTGTGATTAAAATTAATTATCCAACTCTTAAGTATTCTTGATACTTATCAAATACATAATGATAGATATCATCTTCTGTCATCACATCTAAAATTTTGACACTTCCTAGTCGAGAAACGTCTTTAGCCAAATCATCATAACAAGATGATCTTTCTTTTCCAGATTTTACACTGTCATATACGGCTCTCATAAATCCCATTACTATATGTTTTTCGCTAGAAAAAGTTCGCCATGTAAGCTCTCTAAATCTGGAAGGGCTTTCAAATGTGAACTTTGTTAGATAATATCGATCTACCGTATTATCTTCATCAACTGTTAGGGCTACGCGATAATAGCAACGAGATATAATTCCAAAAAATAATCCTCTTCGCCCACCTAATAACCATTGATTGTTAAATGATGAAACTTCTTTTTTCTCCATCATTACAAGTGCTACACTATAGCATCGTTTAAACATAAACCATAACCAAAAGTATTTATTACTCAATATATAACGTGGTAAATGCTTAAGCTTTTCATATAATAGAATTGAATTTCGTGTGATTGTAGCAATATCTGCAGCTGATGCTGGCATCTCTAAAACAAAGTCATCAATTTGATAGGCTTTAGCTTGAAATGCTTTTCCCTCTGCAAGTGAGTCCACCCAAGAAGAATCGTTAGGATTTTCAATAAAGTAATCTTTATAAGTTTCAATATTTTCTTTCAGCTCTTTATATGCAGCTTCAGTCATGTAGCCAATATTAATCTTCCCCATCTGTCTCACCGCCCTTAAGAATCATATTTGTTGCATCTTGAATTGCATTGATATTCATATTATTAAACACAGTTTGTGCAAACTCTAGCGCCCCACAACCGGTAAATATTTCCATCGTCAATTTATTTTTTTCAACTGCATTATAGGCACGTACAACAGACTTAAACCATGGATACGATTCAACTACGTCTGTTATATCTGTATAGCCTCTAAATTCTTCTTTAATATTATTAAAGATATCTACTAAGACAGGAATAACAATTAAGCCCATAAATATGTTCATAAAATATCGACTATGTTTAACATTTGAATATTCTTCGAATCGATCTGACGGCAAATAGATATATATTTTTGACTCACCTTTAGATGCTTCATATTGCAAATATTTTTGGGTAGCTTTTCCTCGTATAACCTCAAAAATAGATTCTGCTACGTTATCAGCTAAATCATTATGCTCAATATTAATTGAGAAGCCATCATCAACACCGACAATATCATATTGATTTAAATCAAAATCTATGCCCTCAAAATCCTCAATGAAGTTTAAACTTCTATAATCCGCTATATTTTGTGTTGCATATAAATATGATGAAACAGTAACCTTACCACTTAAGCTATTCAAAGGTATATATATGGTTTGTGGTACTAAAGAAAGCTTATAAGTCTGACGGAAAACACTTTCTGGAGATTCAACTACAAGCATAGGTTGTAATAACCCCTTTTCCACATAAGTAGTCAAAGTATCATCAACTAAGTCAACATAGATATCTTGTAATACTAAATCATGTCTATCATCTTTAATCGGATAGTCAGGATCTCCAAAAGCAAGTTTATAACAAGCATTATCTTTAAAGTCAGACAATGCCTTATTTCTATTTACCACTGGATATGGAAATAATCGATTACCTATTTGCATAAAACTCTACCCCTGTTGCAAATCTACTCCCTTTACTCACATTATAAGAAACAGTATATTTCTTACCGGATTCTAAGCTGATTCCTTTTATTACGCCATCTTTTATAGTACAGGATTCACCATTAACTTCAGCGGAGATAATATTAACTTCGTAAGTATCAGATGACTCCCCAATCTCCTTAATAACTATGTCACAGTTCGCTTCATTACAATTTGATACAAATGTAAGTAAGAATTTCTCCCGAGACTTATCATACATATTTCTAGAGCGAATGCCGCCTAAGAGCTTTCGAGTATATCCCTTTTTAGGAGATGATTCATCTATGTCAGTATTATTTGTACTAGTAGGATGACCTGCATCTACAGATGTACCGCCCCCAACGTGAACACCGGTTGAACCTGGATCGCCTTCAGGATTGGAGACCTCTGCATCATTTCCACTATCATCTCCCGATACAGGAGTAGTCACACTACGATCCATTTTATCGTCTTTATCATTTTCTAATTCAACACGTTTATAATCGGCTTGATTCTGTCTAATCTTACCAATATGAGTGAATTCTTTCGAATCCCCACCTAACTCCTCTCCATCTAAAGGTTCTGAATCCTCTACGCTAGGTAAATAAGCACCAGCCCCAGCTATATCTGTTTTATCGCCCACTTCTGTTTTTAACGCCTCATTAATCGCTCTAGAGATAAGGTTTTTTAATCTACTAAGTGTAGATTTTGCATTAGATTGTGCTTCCTCACCTTCTAAACGCTCCCAAGACCAAGCTGTATGTTCTGCATTCTCCATACGGCGTAGAGCTTCATTTAAATCACCATTTTCAATAATGCACATAGCTGAATATGGTATTAAACGACCTACACCATGGCTCGTAATTTTCATATATGGATATCGGATAATATCACAAGTCCCTGTAGCTCTATGACTTTCACCTTGAGAGTAACTTTTTACCAAAACATCAATAGGTCCATAACCTTTTACTATTTTTTCAATATGAGTAACATTATCTACAGATGTTAAAAGCTCATATTGTGCCATTATAGACTTTAAACTACTAGCATCTTTACCTGGGAAAGAAGTAACGTCATAAATAATTTTTTTAATTGTATCTTTACTTAATGTAATGTTATCAACAGTAACTTCTAATAATCCTTTAACAAAAGCAACCATAAAGCTGTCTAATAGTTTAAACATCAAATCAGACTTCCAATTTGCTCTATGTCCAAAACCAATTAAGTATAAATCAGTACCATAGTCACCAGAGGTTCTAGTAAAAGTAGAATCAAGGCACAATTCACTATCTACACATGGGAAGCTATCATCCTTACAGCCATAGTACCCCTCTGCAACAGACATCTTATAGCCATCAGCATCAATTGGTACAGATCGTAACTTCGAAATACCTATGTAACCCTTTTCTTCTCGTTCTGTATAAGTAGAATAGAATACAGTTCTTGTTCCACTTGCAACAAAAGCTGCAGCCTTACCAATACCCTTTGAACCACCACTACCAGCACCTTTAAAACTAGTACCTGATGTTTTAGTTAGGTTATAGAAAGGTACACCACGTTCAAATGTAGAGACACCTATTAATCCAGTGGTATTAAAATCACTAATACGAAGACATGGAATAATCGGCAAATTAATCATAGAGTGTATTGCCTGAATAGCAGCACCTTCCTTTTTATCATCTTTACGATATTGGTAACAAGCTTCAATTTGCTCAGATAATTCATCAATACCTGGAATATCATTTCGAGCAACATCAAAAGTGCTAAACTCTATACGCGTAGGATGAATACCTCTATTAGCATCAATAGAGTTTTGACATATCTCCCGCGCCAATGATCCAATTGGATCTTTCTTAAAAATATCAATATCGCCCGTCTCTAGTCCATACTCCATACCATTTCCATTATCAGGAAAACGCCATTGCAAACACATAATCAATACCCCTTTACATGTACACGGTATAACTTAAGATGTAATTAAATTACACTTACACGAAACCAGAATTCATTAATATATCATGAATTCTTCATCTTTTACGATTATATCTTATAAATATAAGATTTATATAATATTTCTTTAAAAATTAATGTTTTATAAATAGATTTAAGTCAGAAAATATATTATATGCAAAATAAAACCACCCCTATCAATCAGGGGTGGTTTTTCTTGGAATATATTTAAGTGTTTGAGGCGTATTATGTATTAATGATCACCTTACATTTTTCCGTATTATATTTTTCTCCCTATAACGCTCCTCCTTTTCTCTCCCCTCGTTTCCTACTTTCACCTCCTAACGTATTATCTCGTTAGGTCTCTCCAGGCGATAAATAGTTCGGCCACGACTTGTGGGTTTTGGCTGAGTTTGATGCGGGCTAGCATTTTGCGCACATAGTTGCAGTGTTCTAGCATGGCTTCGTTCAGTTTGTGTTTGACGTGACGCGGGGATTGGTACACCAAAATCGGTGCGAAGTTCCCCACGTGAATATAGCTCGTATCGGGTTCCGGACCTTCCGTAACGATATATTCATAAGGTATAGCCACGTTAAAGAGGCCGTACACCACGTCTTTGCCGACAGGGCGCCGACATTTGATATGGGCGAAGGTTAGATGCGGACCATAGGTCTTAGGCGATGTATAGCTACTGCGCCGACCGTCGCTGGTCATAATGTAATTGGGCCTCAGCCCTTCCTGTACCGCCAGCTCCCGCGTAATGGTGCGCATCGGCAGACAAACCAGTTCTTCACGGCCATCTACGAAATAGCACTTCGTACTGTCACCACCACCAGGCTCATAAGTAGGAATAAAACAAACAATGTGGTTCTTTGGATTCGTATAGATCAAATCCAAATCTTCTCCCTTAGATAGCCGAGCGGCCATCATATCTGTTAATTCATCATGTGTTATCATAGGAATTCTCTCCCCTCTAATTAGGAACATTCCTTTCAACAATACAATGAACACGTGTTCTGTGAAAGCAGATTCGCATGCTTTAATCTGCTGCTGATTTAATTGTATACTACGTTGAATATTTTGTAAATATATACACAAAACTATAGAAATTTATGTATAATTAAAGACTTTATGATCTTGTAAAAGTTATGTATAGCTTGATGTGTCAATATTTTCTCATTTAAATTGAGAAATGCATATTTTATGTATATCTATTAATCGAGATTAACAGAAATATACAGATTTCGGAATATAAATAAGAAATTAAATTATATTAACACATGTACATTACACTAACTAGCCTTAGATCTAATGCACTTTTATCTTATTAAAATCTGTAGTCAAGTATCTCCGCAGCTTCCGAATGGCTCGTTCATGACGGCGCTGGATGGCTTGGCGGCTACAGTTCAGTTCTTCACTGACCGATACCAAGCTTTGGCATTCTCCGTAAACGCGACGCAATAGGTCACGCTGATCTGGAGATAGTCTGCCTAACGCCCATACGAGACGGGCTCGCAGCCTTTGTTCTTCATCGGCAGTCATAATCATATCTGCTATATTCTCGCCAGATGCGAAGATATCCATGCCCACCGCTACATCTCCATCATCGGTAGTACGGTCTGGGATGTGAATCTCACGATGATTGCGCAATCGCTCCCGCTTCCAGTACCGCATGTAGCCGTATCTAACACCAGCTTTCACAAAGCCAGCAAATGGTACGGGCCCCTCCAGGTCAAAGCTATAGATGGATTCCATAAGGATGGCCCACAGATAGCTCTCTACATCCTCGCGGAACTCGCGGTTTCCCGTGCGATTCGTGTAGTGCAATATGAGTGGTCGATACCTGCGGCAGAGCTCGATTTGTGCCGCATCATGGCGCAGCTCATCAACGGTCCACGGCTGATATCCCACCGTCTGGATCCGCATATTTGGCTTTTGACAGATGGACACGAGACTCTTGTCCGACAAGGACGATAAGACCTGATGACCGCAAATGAGGGTCTGTAACTTCAGTTCCTCCGGAGGTGATGATTTTGGTCGTAACCCCTCAGGAGGTAACTCCTGTGTTTCTAGTTTGTCTGATGTGTCTGAATCAGATTGTAAGTTTGCAGTTTTTATACATGTTCTTTGTACTAAAGGTTCTTCGTTTTGGTATAACATAAATCCCCTTTCCTGCCATGGCATAGCGCTTAACTACACAATAACGCGGAACGGGGATTTTGACAAATCGGCAATTCCTTGGAATTCCTGTATATTTAACTGTATCTCTGACGTAATTTCTATCCATACTATGTCATAACTATACGATCAACACAGTAATTGCTGAAAATAGAAAATTACTAAAATCTACTTACTAAAGACTAGTAGTAAGTACTAGTAAATAATACAAAAATAACACCACATCATAGGATGTGGTGTCATTTTATAAGAGGAATATAGTACTATCATTGGGTAATAGTACACAATCAAAGATTGGCAAATATAAACAATCTTGGATTAGATAGCAATGCACGCAGCTTGCACAAAGTCTTTGAGCTGCGGTTTTACATGTGTGTGGTATACATCAGCGCCGTTACCGCGCACGATGTCACCCCAGTATTTATACACATAGCGGTACCAGAAATGGAACATGCTATTGGTAAAGTGGTAATCTGCGTATTTAGCAGGTCCACGGCTATTGGCTTGAATGCGACCTACGAGCCCCATGGACATGAGATCGTTCAAGCGGGATGTAAAGGTGCCGCTTTTAATTTGGCTTGCTTGTAAAAGCTCCACGTAGTATGGTCTTTCAAGGGTAGCAAGGCCAGACAGGATAGCGTTAGCACCTGTTATATTTTTCATATCTCGATGTAAGATATTCTGTGTTTCTTCAAAGAGAGCGCCCGATACGGAGAAGAACAAATTAATGATATTCGTATCGATGCTTTCACCATTATCAAAGTACTGCACGTACGCAGGCAAACCGCCTGTTACAGCGAATACAGTGCGCAAATCGTCCTTGGCATAGTGAAGGCCCAAGGATTTCATATCCACCAAGGAGAATGGTTTCACCTCAAAATATTCGGACACGAACGGACCGATGAGGCTGCGTTCGCCAATGATGCGGCCATCAAGTTGTTCTAGGCCATTTGCCATCAAAATGATGTTCAAACGACTCGTATCTTTATAAGTATCTAATAAATCACGCAAGTGAATGGGGAATTGCGGCACCGCCTCCACCAAGGAAGGATAGTCATCAATCACCACGGTTTGCGGAGTTTTTACACTGCTTTCAAAAAGCCCTACAAAGGCTTGGTGCAAGCTATCTACAGGCTCGAACTTGTCCTGATCATCAGTAGGAACAAAACGTGCCTCCAGAGCTCTATTCATATCAGCCACATGGACTGATTCATTGGCCATGCGCCCCGCCAAATATAACGCCTTATGACGGCGTACAAGCTGCGAAGCCACATAGGATTTACCACTGCGATGAGGACCGTACACAACACACAAGCTCATATTGCCCTCAGCGATACGGGACTGGATACTCTCTATAATCTCAGCACGTCCCACAAAATTCATATACTCTCACCTCCAACTTTCTATGGAGATTATTATATCATAAATTTAAATCATTTTTAAACTTATTTTCATATTATTAACATGACTTTTGATTATGTTAAATTTTTTACGCATAAAATATACTTATTTTATGGTTTGTTTTTTACTCATACCATTGTAAAAGTATAGATATTTACTACGTTTATATAGGTATATAGGTATTGAAGGAGCATACGGGGTACGGTATATAATCTGTATTTTACAGTCAACAAATATAAAAAATAACGTGCCTACCGGAAGGTAAGACACGTCATTTGCATTTTACTCATATTTAATTATTGTTGAATTTGTGCTTGCATTTTCATAGATAGAATACGTTTAACCGCTTCGTTAAGGCGTTCATTCGTTATCGTTCCATTTGCCACCGCCTGTGTTAACGCTCGATGGACTTCATCGATATGAACTGTGTCCGCATCAACGAGGATGAGATCACTACCAGCCACAACGGAGGCTACAGCGTAATCCCCTATCTTTTGGTTCGCCTGCAAAGCGCCCACATCGATACGGTCCGTCATGACGATACCGTCATAGCCAAGGTC
>FLSK01003129.1_pt1 | contig 10886 bp, 8 predicted proteins | sample 1550541 | NCBI WGS metagenome assembly FLSK01 (sample SAMEA4031773, study PRJEB14383) | metagenome | biome: human; feature: oral; material: saliva | place: Philippines | collected 2014
CCCATTACATTTGTTGGGCGAACAGCCTTATCTGTTGAAATAAGAACAAAAGACTTAACACCATGTTCGGCCGCACATCTTGCAACATTATATGTACCAAATACATTATTTTGCACACCTTCAATCATATTATACTCAACCAAAGGAACATGCTTATATGCTGCAGCATGATAAATAGTATCAATACTAAAATGAGATAAAACACGATCTAATCGTTCAATATCTTGCACATTTCCTAAAACAGGATAAATTTTAGTGTTTGTAATATTATTTTTCTTCGCAATCTCTAATAACTCTTGATGAATGGAATAAAGAGAAAATTCTGAAAGTTCAAATAAAATTAAAGCATTTGGCTCATTTAAAATAATTTGACGACATAATTCTGAACCAATCGAACCACCTGCTCCTGTTACCATTACGGTTTTATGAAGAATATTCTTTTGCAATAAATCTTTATTTGGCAATACTGGTTCACGCCCCAATAAATCTTCAATATTAACTTCTCGCAATTCATCAATTTTTGCATTTCCTTGCAAGATGTCTTCCATATCCGGAATGGTCTGCACCTTAATTTTTAGAGGAATTAAACTATCGATAATCGCCTTACGCTTACTACGTGATGCGCTAGGAATTGCAAGTAAAATAACTTTAACATTATATTTTTGAACAAGTTTTGAAATATCATTTGGCGAAAATATTTTATTTCCTAAAAGATAATTCCCATGTAGCTTAGTGTTATCATCAATAAATCCACGAATGCGATAGCGATAAGCATGTTTAAGTAACACAGCTAGTTGACGCCCTGTTGCACCGGCGCCATAAATCAAAACAGATTCATTATCTTTATCTAAAATTAAACTAACATAATAGCGAACCAGCATTCTTGCACTACCACATAGCAAGAATACATAAGAAAAATAAATAATAGGAACTGTTCGAGGTATATCTGAACCAATGAAGAAAGAAAAGAAAATAAGGCTAACAGCTGAAACAAAAGCCCCTCCAGCCACCATTGCTAAAGCCTTAAAAGAAATGTAACGCAGTACTGCTCGATACAGCCCTAATTTGATAAAAGTAAAAAGAGTTATAAGTATTGTACATAGTAACGTCATCCAGATTTCAGTGTTATCAAAAGCTACAATCCCACCCAATCTAGTCCAATACGCAAGGAAAAAGGAGGAAATAAGCAAGATAATATCAATAAAAAGACTTATAACTCTTTTCGTTGATCTTGACATTCCGAATATAAACGAATACATCATAGTAACATCCTTAAAAGGCAACCTAAATAATTATCTATCGTACAATTTTCAATACTGTTAACAATATAATCTTAAAATATTCAAATAAATTCTTATTATTAATATATTTCATATTATATTTAATCTTCTCTGGCATGATCTCTTCAATATAAGTCTTTTCAGGATCATTAGACTTCCCTAAAATTTCATTTTCATCCATATATTCAATTGAGGCATAATCTGTAATACCCGGTTTTACAGAAAGTACTTTTTGTTGTTCATCAGTATAAAGTTCAACATATTTTCTTACTTCTGGACGAGGACCAACTAAACTCATATCACCAAGCAGTACATTAATCAGTTGCGGTAACTCGTCAAGTTTATATTTACGAATAAAATAACCTGAACGGGTAATTCTAGGATCTCGCCCCCCTACAGTGATTAACCCCTTTTTATCAGCATCAACTACCATCGAGCGAAACTTAAACAGGCCAAAATCGATATCATTCTGTCCAACTCGCACTTGCTTATAAAAGACGGGCCCTTTTGAATCAATCTTAATCCAAATGGCTAATACAATGAAAATAGGGGCTAGAACAACTAGCCCAACTAAACTTAGAATAAAATCAAAAAAACGAATCACTTTACTTAACCTTATTATAGGCATTCACAACAGTTTCAATTACAAATTTAACTTGCTCATCTGTTAATTGAGGATAAATAGGAAGAGAAATCTCACATTTATAGTTATTATATGCTTGCGGATAATCCTCAATCTTATAACCTAGATTCTTAAATAAAGTGAGCATTGGCATTGGGATAAAGTGAACATTTACAGCCACTTCACTCTTAGCAATTTCATCAATCATTGCATCTCGTTGCGCTTCAGTAAAATCTTTAATACGTAAAGCATATAAGTGATATGAAGTTTCTTTTTCGCCTTGTTTCGATGGCGGCAAAATTGCCCAATCATATTGTTTAAATGCTTCGCCATAAGTATCAAAAACACGTTTACGTTCTTTCAATAAATCTTCATAAATACGAATTTGTGCTAAGCCGATCGCAGCATTCACATCGGCCATATTAATTTTCATACCTAGTCCAGTAATATCATAGCGCCAGCCACCAGCTTTACTCTTAGAGAACGCATCTTTAGTTTGACAGTTTAATGCCATTTGTCGAAGCTCACCATAGAGTTTTGCATTATCAAAAGGTGCTGGTAAGTTAATGCAAATCGCACCACCTTCAGCTGTAGTAACATTTTTTACGGCATGTAGTGAGAAAATAGCAATATCAGTTTCACTTCCTGTTCTCATGCCCTTTTTGTACCAAGCACCTAAAGAGTGCGCAGCATCATTTAATACTAAAATACGGCCAAGTTTTTCTTGATTTTCGCTTTCAGCCTTAAAGAGCGGTCGAATTTCTGATGATTTCACTAAATCCATAATCTCATCATAATCGCAAGGGAACCCCGCAATATCAACAGGCATAATAGCTTTCGTTCTTGGTGTAATTGCTTTTTTAATCGCATCCAAAGAAATATTAAAATCTTCTGAAGTATCCACCATTACTGGTTTGGCTCCTGCATGTAACACCGCTAAAGCTGTTGCACTATAAGTGTAAGCAGGTACAATCACCTCATCACCTTCTTTTACGCCGAACCAACGAAGCATCATAATCGCTGCAGAAGTCCAAGAGTTTACACAAAGCACTTCTTTGGCCCCTGAGAATTGTTTAATTTCTTCTTCTAAAGCTTTCACTTTAGGTCCCGTGGTAATCCAGCCTGAACGTAAAGAATCTACAACTTCATTGATCACATCTTCATTAACATATGGTGGGGAAAATGGAATTTTCATGTTTTTATCCTTTAAATAAACTTAATTTTTTATGGAAATATTTTATCATATTAAAAACGCTTGATAAAATAACTTATTTTTTTTACACAAAGTAAAACCAGTTCTTCTTTGAGAAGGTACAAAGTTAACAAATAAGATAAACCTCCGATAAAAAACGATAGAGATATGCTCATTGTATATGTTAAATCTAAGGTTGACACCCTATATATTGGAGCCAACATAATTAAACTAGCGATAAAATACTTAAAAAACCTGAAAGAAAATAAATTAATACTCGTAATAAAACGACGACAGTAAAAATATAACAATAAAGCCTTTAATAATTCAGAAAATATTGCTGATATAACAACACCATTTTCTCTATATATAGGGATAAATAAAAAATTTAATATAATATTAATTAAAAGCGTAATAAAAATCACCAAAGAATAAATTTTTTCTTTATTATAAGAATAGAGTATCTGAAGACCAAAAAAATTATTTACAGCAACAAGGAGTATAGTCAAAGAAAAATATCTAAATGGTTCCTGAGCATCTAAAAAAGACTCACTAGATAACATTAAAGTTATATCCTTTGACATTGCCATAATATAACAAATAATAGGCAATGCGAAAAATAGTATATACTGCAAAGAAAGAACTGAGTATTTATCCACAACATCATAATCTCGCTGATTTATAGCTTGAACAACTTTTGGCATTAACACAGGAACTAATAATGTAACCAATACTATAATAAAATAAATAACTTGATTAGGTATAGAAAAAAAAGCCACTCTATCGGGATAATAACTTGAAAGCATGACAACATTTAACTGATTATAAATAATTATAGAAATACTACCAACAAAGATCGTTAAAAGCGGTCTAATATGTCTCCTTAAGTCTAACTTTCTAAAATCAATTCTAAAGTTAATCCTTTTAGGTAAAAATAAAATATTTAAAATACCCATCCCCCCCTCAATAGATGTATATAGTATAACGTAAAGAATAAAATCATTTTCATCATGAACTAACAACAATAATAATATGGCAACAACAAAGCGAACAATAACAAATCTAATTGTAATAAAAGTTTGCTCTTCTATTCCAATATAAAACCAATTTATGCCTAAATTCATAAGTAAAATATTTATACTCATAATAAGCAACAATGTCTTTATATTAGAGAAGAAACCAAACCCATATATCATCAGAAATAGTACAACATAACCAATGAGAGTTGTAATAAATATAATAAGGAGAAGCTCTATTGTAGAATACGATAGCCTTTCCTTATTATTTGATACTAATGCTGTCTCTCTTATACCATAATTATTAATCCCTAATGATGCTATAGAAGAAATATACAATATAATTGTATTTGCATAATCTATCTCTCCAATCTCCACTGGAGAAAAAATATTAGTTGAAAACTTTAAAAGAAAGAAGGTGAACACTCCTCCTATGAGGATTCTTAGCATTCTCATAATAAAATTAATTGTTATACTTACATCCTTCACTACCCAAGTCCTCTTTCTTTATCAAACTCATCTATAATATACTTTCTTTTATCATAAGAATCTTCTTGAAATAATATATTTTTATATTCTAAATATGGAAATTTATTAATTGTGTACATTACTCTTGAAGATGTTAAAATTAAAAATAATAACAAAAAAAACATTTTCAAATACGACCTTATGCTTTTAATCAAAACAGGAATTAATATCCAAAAAGTAAACATAAAAGTTAAAACATAAACTCTAAACCAAACCACCAAAAAACCAACTGTATATATAGAAATCAACCAAGATAAAATATATATATTATATATAAACCTTATATTATCAGAAAATCCAATTATTCGTTTTCTAAACAACAAGATAGGGAAAGAAAGTAAAATAGGAAGAGATAACCGTTTCCATGCATCAAAATATGTACCAACATAATGTTCAGTATGAGCATAATAATATAGTTTATCTACTACTCCAAAATTTCTAAAAATATCAATGTTAGAAAGAAATTCAGAAAAAAACACTATTGGTGAAATATTAAGCAAGAAAAGAGTTATCCCAATTAAGAATAAAAAATAAATTAGAAAATCCCTATTTATAATACTAGAAGTAGCTTTTTTAGAAAAAAGATAATGGTATAAGAAATACACTATCCATAAAAGAATAGCCATTTTATGAAAAAGAATTCCGATCAACATACATATAGTATATGACTTTAGCTCTCTATTCTTGATAAACTCCAGAGAATATAAAAAAATTATCAATAGAAAATTATGTCTAATGGTTTCAATCTGAATATTTAATGCTGATATAGAAATACATAACCATAAGGAAAGTATAGGATAAGGAGAATACCTCCTGAAAATCTTAAAGAGAAAAAAACTTTGTAAAAAAGTAATTATAAAAATAAAAATAAAAAAATCTAAATCTAAATATCTGAAAATATCAACTAGAACTGAGTATCCAATCTCAAATGTATCATGTTCATTATATTGATAATTTGCATAATAATTAATAACATCCCAGCCAACAAAGCCTCTAAAACCAAAAAAGAATAAGTAAATAAAAAAAACAAAAGGATAGAGTAGCTTATTTACTCTACCTTCTGTGTAAACCTCTGTGAAACAAAAAAAAATTAATAAGGTAAAAAAAACATAATATGGAAGCATAAATTAATCTTCATAGATTGCTTTAAGCATTTTATAGTCAATAGGAGTCGTCACTTTAATATTAGTCGTATCACCTAATACTAAATGTAATGGATAACCGTAATAGTGCATCATTGAAGCACTATCAATAAAATCTAATCTAGAATCTTGAATAGCTTTAGTATGTGCATCCAAAATATTCTTTAATAAAAAAGATTGAGGTGCTTTAGCCATAACACATTTCTTGCGATCCAGAATATTAATTATTTTATTATCATCTTCTCTAATCTCAACTACGGTCTCTATTGCTTGCGAATACGTTATTGCACTACCTTTTGATTTAACCATATCAATATTATCGCAAATAAGCTTCTCATCAATTAATGGGCGAACACCATCATGAATTAATACCACATCATTCTTACTATTTGAATACTTACTAGCTTCCAGTAATCCAAAATATTGGGATTGTTGAGGATTAATACCACCAGGAATAACTTTTACAACTTTAGTAATATTATTATTAGCTATCGCCTGACTAAGATAATCTACCCATGATTCTAAACAAACACAGATAATCTTGTCGATATCACCCGAACGCTCAAATACATCCAATGTATGAATAATTATCTCTTTATTTCTAACTTTTAGAAATTGTTTAGGAATATCTTTATTTCCCATTCTCTGCCCGGTTCCGCCTGCAAAAATTATCGCAATGTTCATTATTTTTCCCCCTTCAAATAATAAATACCCTTATAATTCAGATATGAATTTTCTGTATCAATAAATACTGTCTTATGTTTAGGTTTTCTAGAATTTTTATCTGGCAAAGACATATAATCTCCAAAGCAAGATTTTAAATACTGATCATAACCTGTGGGTACAGGGAAAAAACTATCTTCAAATTTAACATCAATCGTTTTATCAAAAATAGATAAATCATGATATCGGAATAATGCCTTAACGTTTGTGACTAACTCTACCATTTTTGTTGTTTTATCAGTCTTATTAATAATCATCAATTTCTCAAAAAATTTAGCAATTCTATATTTAAATGCTCTTCCTGGTACACTAGCTAAAATTACTAATGTTAAAAAATACATAAATTTCCCTTGATTTCTTGCAGGTCTCTGAACAATAAATAAATCGTATAGAATAGCACTAATAGTTTGTTTAAATCGCCCTAATTTACTAGCTGCGACATAATCCATGGGCATAATATCTAAATAGAAGCCATGCATTATATTTTCATCTTTTGAGTGCTCGTTAATGAATGTTGTTCTGAGGTCATGTAATCCGATACACGTAAAATGGTAGTTTTCTCGTGATGTTGTTTGAGCCAAAGCATAATGAGGATTCACATTATTATTTTTAAACAATTCTATAAATTTTTCATAATCCTCCCTTGGCATAAAAACATCAATGTCATCATCCCATGGAATGATTCCCCCCTCTCGTATAGCTCCAATCATAGAGCCACCAGCAAGCCAATATTTTAAATTATGCTTTTTGCAAAAAGAATCATAAAACTTCAATAACTCCAATAATTTCTCTTGTACCACCCTAAGTTCTTGATAACTCGCATCTTCGATATTAAATAACTGCATCTTACACACCTTCTTCAACGAGATAAGACACAAGCTCTTTCATAGACTGTTCAATTGTAATTTTAGGGATAAATCCTAGCCTATAAAACTTATCAGAATTTAAAACCCTTTTTGAGGTGATATATTTCTTATTAATCTTACTATCAATATTAAAGCATACCTTAATCTTATTCTTGGCTATTACGCTAGCTGAATATTCAGCAAGTTTTCTAATAGTATCAACCCCTCCAAAATTACTACTATTTATTACATTAACAGCTTCGCCATTAAGATTTGAGAATAAAACATAAAAGATTCCTTCTAGTAAATCAGCAATATGAATAAATGCTAACTTCTGAGAACCATCAGTATTTAACTCTATATCAGAATTATAAATAACAGACTTTGCAAATTGATTAAATACTCTATTATCATCAACATTAACTCCTGGACCAATAACCTGGACTAATCTTAATGAAACAACATTTACATCAAATTCTTTGTTATACAAATAGCAGTAATGTTCAGCCATTCTCTTAGATACTGGATAAGAACTACGTTCTTTATATAAATCTAAATGGCATAAAGATTCTTCTTTTTGTGGTGTAGTATAATCATCAGTATCTCCATAAATTTCCATTGTAGAAAAGTTTAATAATTTCTTTACATTATTAACCCGAGATAGTTCTAAAACTTTCTTTATACCAAAAACTATGCTATCAGCAGTTTCAACTGGATAATCTACAAAATATTTGGATTGAGTTGGTGCCGCCAAATGAAAAATATAATCAATATTCAAATCTTTAAGTTCAAGATCTTCAACAGGCTTCTCAAGAATTTGAATAAAATCAGAGTAGTCACTATTACCTTTGAGCAAAGACAATTTTGATTTATCTCTAACATTGAGAATTAGCCTAATGTTATAGTCAAATTTTTCATTTAGATATAAAAACAAATTAGCTAACATTGACCCAATAAATCCTGAAGCACCTGTAATCATTACGGTTGATTCTTTTAGTTCTGAAATATTAATTTTATCTCCATTAATTAAATTTCTAGAAACAGAATCCAAAAGATTTATGACTAGTTTATTCATTTTTTACCCTTATAATATTCTTTAGTTAATATAAATAAAATTGAGAAAATAAAACCTACTAAAAAAGCAGCCAAAATAATTAACAATGTCTTAGGCTTATCTTTTATTACAGGATAATCTGGCATACTCAAATAATAATAACCACTCCCTCCCACTTCTTTCTCTACTTTTTTCTCTAATAAATTTAATAATTTAGCTTGTTTTTCAATATTATAATAATTTAGCGGATAGACTAAGGGTGTATTTTTCAAAGTATCTACCTGAGCTTGTAAGTACTTTTCCCCCAACATAAATAAATATGAGCCATCACTGAGTTTTGAATCACTAAATGGAACTTTCGCATCACCTAACAATACTTCTGGTACGCTGACATTGCCACTTAAAGATTTTGAATAATCTTTAATCCCAGCTGATTTTGCGATATCTAATGCCGTTGTAAGGTTTTCTAACTGAATTTGACGCACTGTCTCTGTATCTCGTTCAATCTTGTTTTTCTGAACCTCGAATCCACTAAGCACCAAATTAATATTCACTAGAAAGTCTTTTTTATTTTCAGCAAGCACCCATTGGTCTACAAATTGAATATAGTCTAATAAGACATCCTGCGCTTCCTTTGGTGTCTCTGCAGCAAAACTAACATTCACACCAATTGAATTTGGATCTTTTTTAGGATCTGCTACGGTAACAATCAGATTTTTATCAACCAAGTTAGATAACAGCTTCTGTTTAGCCTCTTCAGAATTAGCATTTTTATCAGCATAAGTGTTAAACCATTTTGATTGAGAAAAGAACGCCTCTTTCAAACTACGTGAAAATAAAGCTGTTTTAAAGTCATTAAATACTTTTTCTGAAACTTTATCTTGTGAAAAATCTTTAATATCTAGAATTGATGCATATTCACTACGGAATAATAAATAATCACCTAAATTAGCGACTTTAGGCGGAATTACTACCGATTTAGATGTCCATTGTTCTTTGGCTGTAAAAGCATAGCCTGCCGCAATGGCGGTACAAACGAAGGCAGATAAAATAATCCATAGTTTTTTCTTCCATAAGGTTCTTATTAATTCAATTAAGTCAACCTCATCAGTTTCATTTATTTTTTGAGAATAAACATTACTCATCATCAATTCCTTTAAGTACTTCGATATGTTATAGACTGCCTCATTCTACCTAATTTCCCCTACTCTAACAAGGGAATTAGTTTATCCTCCGTTTTATACTTCATTTATGCTAATAAAATACGTTTATTTAATAAAATAAAAAGGCATCATCAAAAAATAATGACACCTTTTCTTTTATAAGTAGAATCAATTAATTATATGGTCACTAGACATAATACATCTCAAACTCAACAGGATGTGGTGTCATATTTAAACGTTCTACTTCTTTACGTTTAATGTTAATAAATGCTTCGATAAAGTCTTTCGCAAACACACCACCTTGCGTTAAAAATTCATAGTCTTTTTCTAATGAATTCAAGGCTTCTTCTAATGAGCTTGCAACTGCAGGAATATCTTTTAATTCTTCAGGTGGAAGATCGTAAAGATTTTTATCCATTGCATCACCTGGATGAATTTTGTTCACTACGCCATCAAGGCCTGCCATTAATAATGCAGCAAATGCAAGATATGGGTTTGCCAATGGATCTGGGAAACGTGCTTCAATACGGATCGCTTTCGGGCTAGTTACTGCCGGAATACGAATTGAAGCAGAACGGTTACTTGCAGAGTAAGCTAATAATACTGGTGCTTCAAAACCTGGCACTAAACGTTTGTATGAGTTAGTACTTGGGTTGGTGAATGCATTTAATGCTTTAGCGTGCTTAATGATACCACCAATGTAATAAAGTGCGGTTTCAGAAAGACCCGCATATTTATCACCTTGGAAAATATTTTTACCGTCTTTGCTTAATGACATATTACAGTGCATACCAGAACCATTATCACCTGTGATTGGTTTTGGCATAAAGCAAGCGGTTTTGCCGTGTTCTAATGCAACGTTTTGCACCACATATTTATAGATTTGTGTTTCATCCGCTTTTAGGGTTAAGCTGTTGAATTTGGTTGCAATTTCGTTTTGACCTGCTGTTGCCACTTCATGGTGGTGAGCTTCGATGACTAAGCCCATTTCTTCTAAAATTAAACACATTTCAGATCGAATATCATGAGCAGTATCAATTGGTGCCACCGCACAATAACCACCTTTCTTCAATGGACGATAAGCATTGTTACCGCCTTCATATTTTTTGTTGGTGTTCCAAGCGGCTTCAATATCATCAATGGCGAAAGAAGCACGGTTCATTGATACATCAAAACGTACATCATCAAATAAGAAGAACTCAGGTTCTGGACCAAAGAATGCCTGATCTGCAACGCCTGTTGAACGCATATAGTTTTCTGCTCGAATAGCGATTGAACGCGGATCACGATCATAGCTTTGCATGGTTGTTGGCTCATAAAC
>FLSK01001946.1_pt2 | contig 10837 bp, 8 predicted proteins | sample 1550541 | NCBI WGS metagenome assembly FLSK01 (sample SAMEA4031773, study PRJEB14383) | metagenome | biome: human; feature: oral; material: saliva | place: Philippines | collected 2014
GCTAAGCAGTATGGTGTACAGGTTATTGGTTGCCCTAAGACTATCGATGGCGACTTGAAGAACGATCAGATTGAGACTTCTTTCGGTTTCGATACAGCAACAAAGACTTACTCTGAGCTTATCGGTAACATCGAGCGTGACTGTAACTCTGCTCGTAAGTACTGGCACTTCATCAAGTTGATGGGTCGTTCTGCATCTCACATCGCTCTTGAGTGTGCTTTGCAGACTCAGCCAAACATCTGCTTGGTATCAGAGGAAATTGAATCTAAGGATCAAACTTTGAATGATATCGTTGAGTATATCGCAGGTGTTGTTGCTTACCGTGCAGAGCAGGGTAACAACTTCGGTGTTGTTTTGATTCCAGAAGGTCTTATCGAGTTTATTCCTGCTATCGGTCGTTTGATTCAGGAGTTGAATGATTTGCTCGCTGCTCATGGTGCTGATTATTTGAACCTTGACAAGGATGCACAGCGTAAGTATATCCTTGAACACCTCTCTGCAGAGAACAAGGCTACATTTGAGACACTTCCAGAGGGCGTTGCTCGTCAGCTTTCTCTCGACCGTGACCCACACGGAAACGTTCAGGTATCTCTCATCGAGACAGAGAAACTCATCTCTGAGATGGTTGCAGCTAAGCTTGATCAGTGGAAGAAGGAAGGTAAGTATGCAGGTAAGTTCTCTCCTTTGCACCACTTCTTTGGTTACGAGGGTCGTTGTGCAGCTCCTTCTAACTTTGATGCAGACTACTGCTATGCACTTGGTTCATCAGCAGCTCAGTTGATAGCTAACGGTAAGACTGGTTATATGGCTATCGTTAAGAACACTACAGCTCCTGCTGATCAGTGGAAGGCAGGAGGTGTGCCAATCACTATGATGATGAACATGGAGAGACGTAATGGTGAGATGAAGCCTGTTATTCGTAAGGCACTCGTTGAACTTGATGGTGCTCCATTCAAGACTTTTGCTGCTCAGCGTGAGAAGTGGGCTAAGGAAACATGCTATGTTTATCCAGGTCCTATCCAGTACTGGGGCCCTTCTTCAGTATGTGATCAGACTACTAAGACTCTCGGATTAGAGCAGGCTAAGTAATAGTATATTCATAAAGAAGAGATGGGGGATAAATCTATCCTCTGTTTCTTCTTTTGTTTTATACAATTTCTTATTTTCTTCTGACCTTTATGCTTTGAGTAGTTGGTAAATATTTTAAATTATACCTTTGATATTCAATCTATTATTATAGTATCCATACGAGAATAAAAGCACATGAATACAGCTGTAAGTAGTGCTTAATCGCTTTCATTTTTGTTGTCTATTGATCTAAAGAAACAACATGTTTGAACTCATATTTAAGTAGTGTGCTAATTTATTTTCATGAAAATAATTATTTATTTTCACGTAAATAAATCTTTTTCTTCATGAAAAGAAATTCTTTTCTTCATGAAAAAAAACTTGAAAGTTCAATATATATATAGATGTAAAGTAGAATATAAAATTATCCAAAAGTAAGAAAATGTTTATCTCTAAAGTGCTTCAATCAATACTAAAGACTTGGATTCAGATGCCAAGTTGGATGCGTTGGGCTGGAGGATCGTGTCTTGCTGTAGGGTATAGTTTTCTGTTTTACTTCTTTTTTGTATCACCTACAGGTTTTAGATGGCGTGCTATTTATGGTGATCCAGATTATCCTGAAGGTTATACGATTTATGGTATTGATGTAAGTCGTTATCAAGGTACGATTAACTGGAATCGACTTAGAAATGCACTGATAGACCGTTTGCCTATTCGTTTTGTGATTATCAAGTCAACGGAGGGCGATAGTCACATTGATACTAAGTTCCGTGATAACTTCTCCAATGCGAAAGAACATGGTTTTATACGTGGTGTATATCATTTCTGGAGTAATAAGTCGTCAGCACGTCGGCAGGCTTATTTCTTCCTTGCCATGGTTCATCTGCAGCCGGGAGATTTACCACCTGTGCTTGATGTGGAACATAAACCAAAGAATATCAGTACAGAAGAGTTCCAGCAGAATATTCTGACATGGCTACATATAGTAGAAGATAGGTATCATGTGAAACCTATCATCTATACCTATTATAAGTTTAAAGACCAATACCTTTCTGATTCTCGCTTTGATGATTATCCTTATTGGATAGCTCACTATTATGTTAATCAGATGGAGTACCAAGGTGCTTGGAAATTCTGGCAGCATACCGATGCCGGAAGGCTGCCAGGTATTAAGGGATATGTAGACTTAGACATCTACAATGGTAGCTTCTATGACTTACAGCAATTACTTATCCAAGATGATGTTACTGACGTTCAAGTAGTAGGCAACACCAATCGTGATTCAACAAACGTTGATTCTCTTTCAGACCGAGTTCATTAGCTTTTTGAAGGATAGCCTCTGCGTCTTGCTCATAAAATCCACTCAGAATAATCTTTGATTCTGTTGTCATAACGCTGACAAACTCGTCTATATCTTCAAGGATAATGTTACGGTTGATATTTGCTAAGATAACATCAAAGACACCACTCACGTGTGACAAGACTCGTCTGTCGCCTTCAAGCACATCTAATTCTACACCATTTAGTTCGGCATTATGCTCTGCATTGCGTACACTCCACTCATCAATGTCATAGCTTACAACTTCTTTTGCACCGCACTTTGCAGCAACAATGCCTAAAATACCTGTACCACAACCACAATCAAGAACTCTCTTTTCTTTGAGGTCTTGGTTTAGTAGTAATGAAACAATCATCTGTGTTGTCTCATGGGTACCTGTTCCAAATGCCTGTTGTGCATCAATGGCAATCTTCATTGGGATTGTCTCAAGTTGAGGATAGGTAGCTGTGGCATCTTCTTCCATATTCTTACAGATGATAGCACAGCGGTCGTCAATGATGATTGGGTCGAAACCTGCTTTTTCCCATTCCTCATTCCAATTCTTATCCTCAGCTTTAGCAGCTTCGAAAGAAATTTTTACGTCTGGAATTGGAAGACTCTGTATGATTTCAGTAAGTGTTTCTTTATTGAAAAGATCTTCTTGGCAGTAGCCAACGAGTCCGTCTGGTTCGTCTGTGAAGGAATCAAATCCAACTTCAGCTGCAAGAGCTGCAATGATGTCTCTTACATCCTGAGAATCAGGTTCTGCCGTAAACTTTACTTGTATATATTTCATCTTGGTGTTAAATTTCTACTGCAAAATTATAAAAAATAGGGAAAAACCTACCATGGATTAGGGAAAATCCGTATATTTGCAAAGAAAGTTATCTTATTTTTGCACTATAAAGATTGTGTACAAACATTATCTTGGTGTTAAAACAAGTGTAAATTAAAAAAAAGGTATATGAAACGTTCAGTATTACTTTCGGTTTTATTTGGAGCTATGCCATTGCTATCAATGGCGCAAGATGACCTTTATTTTACCCCGTCAAAGGCGGATCAGTCTGCTTATCAACAGAGTAAAGTGGAGGAGGACCGTCCTGTTTATTATAGCGGTATTGGTAAGTCTAATGACGAATACAATCGTCGTGGCAAGTATAATTATAAGAAAATAGGAGTTGATTCTCTTGGAAACGATATCTTTATGTCTCGTATCACTACGTTGCATGGTGACTCTGTAGTGTTAGATACTATCTATGGAGGTTTCACTCGTCAGTACGAAAGTGATAACGATGACTTTGCTTATAGCCGAAGAATGAGTCGTTTTGATGGATTTTGGGGTGGCTATTATGACCCATGGTTTGCTGGTCGCTCTTCGTTCTATGTAGGATGGGGATGGCGTTCACCTTATTATGGTGGCTGGTATGACAGATGGGATGATCCATGGTCATATGGTTATTATGGTGGCTATCCTTATTATAGCTATTATGGTGGTTATCCATATTATGGCTACTACGGCGGTTATCCATACTATTATGGTTATGCTGACTATGGTTGGTACAACCCATGGAGCAGATATTATGGCTATTATGGTGGTTATCCTTACTATGGTTATAGAAGAGGTGGCTACTATGCTTACAATGGTCATACGGGTACAGCTAATCACTGGGGTAACTCTCCAAGAGACTTTGGTTCTCAAGCAAGAAGTGGTTCCTATGACAACGGACGCTCATCTTACTCAAATCGTCGTGGCAATGTAAACCAGTATGGTAACAATGCATCTCAGAGTAATGATATGAGAAACTACTATGATCGCTTCGCTGGCGCACGTCAGAATGGTTTTGAAAATCAGACACGCTCTTATTCTCAGCCAGAGCGCTCTACATTCTCACAGCCTTCACCAAGCTCATTTGGTGGTGCAAGAGGTGGTGGTAGCTTCGGTGGCTCATATTCTGGCGGTGGAGGCAGCAGTTCTGGTGGCTCACGCAGTGCCTTCGGTAGTCATAGATAGTATTTTGGATAATGAATGTTTAATTAATAAAGAATATCAGAAATGAAGAGTAAATATATTTTCTTTGCTGTTTCGTTGTTTGCTGCTTTGTCTGCAAATGCACAGGAGACATACGAGAATGCTAAGTTAGCAGGAGAGGACTTGAATGGTACTGCACGCTATGTTGGTATGGGTGGAGCCATGGAAGCCTTGGGTGCTGATATTTCTACTATCGGTTCTAACCCAGCTGGTATCGGTTTGTTCCGTCACAGCAATGTTAGTCTCAGTGCTGGTCTTCTTATGCAATCAGATGGTAAAGAGTTCTCTAATGGTAAGAAGACTAATCTGAGTTTCGACCAGATTGGTGGTGTCTATACTACTCGTACTGGTCAGAAGTCTTTCCTTAACTTTGGTTTCAACTATCATAAGAGCAAGAACTTTGATTATATCCTTAATGCTGCAGGCTCTTTGAATGGAAGTTCACAGAATAAGCAGTCATATATTAAAGGCATACTTGGTGATGAGAACAATGGAGGATTCAATATTGGTAAGAATAAAGATGGTCAGAATATTGGCTATGTAAATGCTACATCAACGAATGTTGCATATACTTGGAGTCAGATTGATTACCTTTATTGGAATTCATTGATTCCAAGTAGTGCTGGAGTTTTCAACTATGAGAAAGCTACTGGTTATACTTTAGACCGCGCGCATACTGGCTATATTGGTAACTATGACTTTGCTGTGAGTGGAAACCTCAATGACAGGGTTTATCTCGGTTTGACATTCGGTATGAAGGATGTTAATTATAAGGGATATAGTGAGTATCGTGAGAACTTTAACAATGCTGGCGGTGTGCTTGTCCGTGATGAGAGAAAGGTAACGGGTTCAGGTTTTGATATTACAGCTGGTGTAATTGTTCGCCCAGTAGCTGAGTCTCCATTTAGAATTGGTGCATACGTGAAGTCGCCAACATGGTATGATTTGACAACATCAAGTGTTACTGAGCTCGTCTATTCGCAAGGTGCTACAATTAATAATGCTGACGTTCCCAACTCATACGATTTCAAGCTGTGGACACCTTGGAAGTTTGGTTTCTCTCTTGGTCACACCGTTGGTAATTACCTCGCCTTGGGTGCAACTTACGAGTATGAGAACTTCAGTAATATAAATAGTAGAGTCAACGATGGTGGCTACTATAATTATTATGGTGAGTACTACGAGTCATCAATCCCTGACAAGAATATGAATGCACACACTAAGGAGGTTCTGAAGGGTGTAAGTACTTTAAAGTTAGGTATTGAGTATAAGCCTGTAAGCAATGTTGCTTTGCGTATGGGTTATAACTATGTTGGTGCAAAGTATGCAAATAATGGTCAGAAAGACCCAGGTCTTGCTTCTTTAGGTACAGCGTATTCTTCAACAACAGACTACACAAACTGGGGAGAAATTAATCGCTTCACATTAGGTGTTGGTTATCAGGTTAAGAAGTTCAACATAGATTTGGCTTATCAGTATAGTGCACAGAAAGGTTCTTTTGCTCCATTCTCTAATGTAAGAGATGTTACTTACACTTCAAGTACTGCAACTATAACGGAGTCTAACATTGCTTCAAACACTGATGTTAAGAATAACAGAAGTCAGTTACTCCTTACATTGGGTTATCGTTTCTAAGTAGAAACTTTGTAAATAATAAAAAAGGTAAAAGGGTTCATACTCTTTTACCTTTTTTGTTGTTTTGTCAAAATAAATCCTCATTAGCATTTTTAATAACCATGAATAGCATTCTAATTAAGCCTTAATTGACTTGTTAAAGATGCTCTTTAAGACTCTAACTAACGCCCTTTTGAAGGCTAAGTAAGCACCTTTTCTTGCACAACTTTATAACTTCTTGATAAGTAGAAGGTTACAAAGAGGTTGAAAAATGCTTTTATTTCTTTTTTTTAAGTAGAAATATCTAAAAACTATGTAAAGATATTTCGTTGCTATGAATGTGAGATTTTAAGATGGAATAAGCTTTAATAAGCCGAGAGAAAACTCTAATAAACAATCGTTTGTCGTCTATGTTTTCTTTTGTTGCTTATAATGTGTGCTTAGAGTGTTCCAACTTCTGATAGGATTTCAGCTACGTCCTCAGGTGTGTTGAATAAGATACCCTCTTCCAGTTCTTCGTCTGATAGTTGGTCAAGTAGCTCCTTAGCAGCTGCTTCTTCAAAACGTGGTTCACCCTTACTGTTAGTTTTAGCAAGTAATAAGGTAAGTATTTCTTGGCGATATTCTTCTATTGACATAATTAATTTGACTTTTATATTTATAATAAGGTGTGAATACTAATCAAGGCTTTAGGATAAAGTGTGGATGGTTCTCATCTCCATAGTCTTTGTGATAGGTGAAACCATCATACTCGAAGGAAAGAAGGTCGTTGGGCGATGCCAGTTGGTTACGAAGTATATAACTTGTCATAGCGCCACGACAGCTCTTTGCATAGACACTAACAGCCTTCAGTCGACTCCCTTGATCAACCATAAATAGTGGTTGAATAATACGTATTTCTTTTTGTAATCGTTTCCAATCGAATAGATGTTGGAACTCTTCTGTTGCCAAGTGTACAAGGATTCCATCGTCAGCTTTCACTGCTTCAATGAGGATATCTGTGAGGAAAGGCTTCCAATAAGCAAACATGTTCTTACCTTCAGATGAAGGAAGTTTGGCTTTTCCTTCAAGTCGATAGGGATGGATAAGGTCTAATGGACGTAAGAGACCATAGAGAAAACTTGTTATCCAAAGATGTTTGTCAGCATATGAGAAGTCTTCCTGACTGTACTCCTGTGCTTTAAGGCATTTATATGCTTGTCCGTAGTAAGCGAGGAGGGCAGGTAAGTAGGCTTCCTCGTTGAAGAAATCTTGATAACGTAACTTATTTTCAAGTGCAATCTTTTCATTGCATGGAATCGTTTTTGCAAGTTCTTCAACAGAAAGGTCACCTAATTCTAATGCCATCTGCCCCGCTTCTTTTTTGAAGCGAGGCAGGTGTGTTTTTGGGGTTTGTACCGTAGTGGTACTGTTCATTATCTTAGCGGATGCTAATAGAATCTGCATTTGATTGGAAACTTAATAGGTTGAGTATTAAAATTGAATTAATACAATACTGTTATTCATGAAATATGTTTGGGAGTTTGAGGAGTTATGCTATTGCAAGAAGTTACTTTTCAAACAAAGATATATGAACATAACTCCTCTGAACTCTTAATATTTCAATCCCATATTATAAAGGATGAAGCCGTAGATGTCAGCCTGCTCTTCCAACTGCTTAGACAAAGGCTTACCACTTCCGTGGCCTGCCTTGGTATCAATGCGAATGAGTGTTGGTGTGTTGGCAGCATTGTCAGCCTGCAGGGTAGCTGCAAACTTAAATGAGTGCGCAGGTACAACACGGTCGTCATGGTCGGCTGTTGTTACCAAAGTTGCTGGATACTTTGTGCCAGGACGGAGATTGTGGAGTGGAGAATAAGCGTGAAGATACTCAAACATCTCTTTTGAATCTTCGCTTGTTCCATAGTCTGGAGCCCAGTTCCAACCAATCGTAAACTTATGATAGCGCAACATATCCATTACTCCTACTTGTGGAATACATACTTTAAAGAGGTCAGGACGCTGTGTCATGCAAGCTCCTATAAGCAAACCACCATTTGAACCGCCAACAATAGCGAGGTAGTCTTTACTTGTATACTTGTTTTCAATAAGCCACTCTCCAGCTGAGATGAAGTCATCAAAGACATTCTGTTTCTGCATCTTCGTACCAGCTATGTGCCAGTCCTCACCATACTCACTGCCACCTCGTAGGGATGCTTGAGCATAGATTCCACCATTTTCGATGAAAGGAATACGTACCGAAGAGAAGTAAGGGGTTAAAGGTACGTTGAAACCACCATAGCCATAGAGGAATACTGGGTTCTTACCATTGCGCTTTAAACCTTTTTTATAAGTGATAAAGAGAGGAATCTTTGTTCCGTCCTTACTTGGATAGAACACCTGTTCGCAGACATAATCAGACTCCTTGAACTTAACCTTTGGTGCAGCATACACCTTGCTGTTAGTTGTGGCGAGATCATACTGATAGATGGTGGTTGGTACGGTGAAAGATGAGAAGGAGTAGAATACTTCCTTCCGGTCCTTTTCTCCATAGAAACTTGCACTGCCCAATGTAGGAAGTTTTATCTCAGAGAGTTGCTTTCCATCCATAGAATAAACGTAAGCGTGGCTGGAAGCATCTTTCATATAGTTCAGAATCATCTTACCATCAGCAAAGGTAACACCTTCAAGCATGTCCTTAGACTCTGGTACAAGTGTTTTCCACTCATTGAAACCAGGGTGCTTAAGGTCGGTAACCATAAGTCGGTTCTTTGGTGCGCCATCGTTTGTAAGGAAGTACATCTTGTCACCAATAGTTTCAACTAAACTATATTGCAAATCAAGATTTGATGTCATCTGAATGAATTGGCTGTTAGGCTGACGGAGATCACGTACATAGACAATGTTGCCTGAGCCTGCACCGCTTTCATATAGGAACATCATGGTTTCTTCTTCATTGACACTTACAGCATAGAAGCGCATAGGATTGGCTGGATTCTGATAGAAGAGAACATCTTCAGACTGTGGAGTACCAATCTTGTGATAGTAGATTTTCTGGATAGAATTCACATTACTAAACTCATGTCCCTTTTGTGGAGCATCGTAAGCACTGTAATAGAATCCGTCACCTTGCCATGATGCGCCAGAAAACTTTGCCCAAGTAATATGGTCATCAAGCAGTTTTCCAGTCTTGACATCCATAACATAGAACTCTTGCCAATCGCTTCCGCTGCGAGAGATAGAGTAGGTTGCATACTTACCGTTGTGTGAGAAGTAGATACCCTTCAGTGCAACGGTTCCGTCTGATGACAATTGATTAGGGTTAAGGAAAACACGTGCGTTCTTCTCATCCCCAAGACGGTCCATGATGTAGAGTACACTTTGGTTCTGAAGACCATCATTTTTGTAGAAAAGCCACTTACCTATAGATTTGATATAGGAAGGAGCCGATACCTTCTCATAGTTCGCCAACTCCTTCATACGGTTGAAGAGCTTTGCTCGGAATGGAATACGAGAAAGATACTCTTGTGTAACCTTGTTCTCAGCAGCTACCCATTCAGCGGTAGCTTTGGAACTGTCATTCTCTAATGGACGATAAGGATCGGCAACTTGAACACCAAAATAGGTGTCTACAGTTCCGTCCTTTGGAGCTTGTGGATACGTTAGCTTCTGTGCCATCATGCTTGTAGCAGACAATAATGCTGCGGTTAGTAATACTTGTTTCTTCATATAGTAAAGATTTGATTGAATGTTCGCTGTTTGCGATTGGGTGGACTTATTAATCAAATTAGGCTTATTGGGCTAACATGCCCAATATGCCTAATCAATGATAAAAATTACTTTAAGCTTTCTTGATACCACTCGTAGAGTTTCTCAACACCATCTTCAATTTCCACTTTGTGCGTCCAACCAAGGCTGTGCAACTTCTCAACATCAATGAGTTTACGTGGTGTACCATTTGGTTTCTCGGTATCCCAGATGATATCTCCTTCAAAGTGAACGGTCATCTTAACAAGTTCTGCAAGTTCTTTGATAGTAAGTTCCTTACCAGTACCAACATTGATATGACAGTTACGAATCTCTCCTAAAGATGGGATAGCACCACCACGACCCTCAGAGTTGTTGCGGTCAACAGCTCCATCAATCTTTGCACCGTAGAAAACACTTGAATATTTCTCTATGCCAATGATATCTTTGAAGTCTACATTTAATAAGACGTGAACGCTGGCATCAGCCATATCCTCACTCCAAAGGAATTCGCGTAATGGACTTCCGTCACCCCATAGGGTCACCTTATTATTCTCAATACCATAGAAAGCGAGTGCTTTCAAGATGCGCTCTTCTGTATTTTTGCCATCAACATTACCTTCACCAATCTCCGCACGCAGTTTATCAGTTGGATTGATAGGACGCTTATCCATATCATTACGGATAGCACCCCAGTTGTTTTCGTGAATAAGTTTCGCAAGATAAATCTTGCGCATCATAGCTGGCATCACATGAGAGTTCTCCAAATGGAAGTTATCATTAGGGCCATAGAGGTTTGTTGGCATGACAGCTATGTAATTAGTACCATACTGGAGGTTATAGCTTTCACACATCTTAAGACCAGCTATCTTTGCAATAGCATACTCCTCGTTGCTATATTCCAGTGGAGAAGTCAGCAAACAATCCTCGCGCATTGGCTGTGGTGCGTTCTTTGGATAGATACACGTACTTCCAAGGAAGAGAAGTTTCTCTACCTTATGAAGGTAGCTCTGCTCAATAACATTGCATTGCATCTTCATATTCTGCATGATGAAGTCTGCACGATAGAGATAGTTTGCCAT
>FLSK01003466.1_pt1 | contig 10813 bp, 6 predicted proteins | sample 1550541 | NCBI WGS metagenome assembly FLSK01 (sample SAMEA4031773, study PRJEB14383) | metagenome | biome: human; feature: oral; material: saliva | place: Philippines | collected 2014
TCATCTTTTAGGGTAAAAATAACCTTTAGCACCCTCCGCGTGCCCCATTTCCAAATGTGGGTTTCATAAGGTAAACTCCAAACAAAGAACACACGAACCGCTATTGTGTCCTGCACCCCGCGCGGCGCAGACCACCACTTCGAAAGGAAACCCCCATGGCTGAGAACTGGGTACGCATCTGCGCCGAATCTGACCTCGAAGAAAACTGGGGTGAAGTCGCCCTGGTCGACGGCTACCAGTACGCCATCTACAAGACCAAGCACGGCATCTTCGCCGGCGACCACCTCGACCCGCACAGCCAGGCACTGGTCCTCGCACGCGGCATCGTCGGCGAGAAGAATGGCAACCCCACCATCACCTCCCCCCTCTACAAGGAGGTCTACGACCTGACCACCGGTGAGTGCGTCTCCGACCCCTCCTACTCCATCAAGGTCTACCCCGTAGAGGTCCGCGACGGCGACGTCTACCTCAAGACTGCCTAAGCACTCAGCTACTTCAGCTACATACAAAAAACCTCGGGAGAATCACCTCCCGAGGTTTTTTGTATGTGCTTTTAGAAGCCCCAAACTAAATTGGGCGAACAGCTAGGCGGCGTCCAGCTGGGCGATAGCCGCATCCATACGGTCAATAAAGCACTCAGCCACCACGGCAGCAGAAGCACCACCCTGCGCGTTGACCAGCGGCGCGGCAACCTTCACCGGCACACCGGTCGACTCAGCATCACGGCGCATCTTACCGGAGAAGAAACCCTCCGCCAGCAGGTAGGTCGCGGCAAACTTAGGCTGATGTTCGGCAACGACCTCGTGGAACTTCGGATCAATCGCGGCAACGAAGCCGTGATGCACCGGGGTGTTCAGTTCCTCAGCCAGTAGCTCAGCGGCACGGCTCATGTCCGCGCGACCATCAGCACGAGAAGAGCCCGCAGCACCCTGAACCACAGGGCCGTCGCCGGGAGTCCAGCCAATTTCCTCCAGGCGAGCGCGAGTCAGAGCGGCAAGGCGCGCATCCGGGCCCAGAGACTCACCAATACTAATACGCTCAATACCGCTATTGCGTGCGGCACGGCGCAAATCCACCTGAGTGTGGAAGCCAGTCGACAGCAGAATCGGCACAATAACGCAGGGCTCATCATTGGGCAGAGAGGCTGCGGCATCATCAACGCTGGGAGATTCCACATCCACATATGCGGCGTGGATACGGTACTCCACGCCGTCGTTACGCTGGGCAAGCAGGAACTTAATCTGCTCACGAATCAGCGTGATAGCCTCGCGACCGGCGACCGAGTCGGTGCCGTGCGAGGTTGCGATTACATTCAGAATAGTCATATTTCCATTGTATGAAAGGAACACCCCGCTCCCCCACTCATGAACACGAGTGGCGAAGCGGGGTGTTGCACGAAGGCTAAATCTTAGCTCTTGCGGCGGCGAGCCACGACCAGTGCGGCACCTGCAGCCAGGGTGATAGCACCAGCTGCTGCGGCGAACATAGCGCCGGATGCGCCGGTCTGCGCCAGCTTCGAGGAGGAGCTACCGGAGGTCGAGGAACCACCTGCGGAAGAACCGCCACCGACGGAGGAACCACCGTTAGAGGAACCACCGTTGGAGCCGCTCACACCCAAGTTGTCTGAGGTGCCGGAACCAGCGTCAGAATCGCCGTTGGAGCCGCCCTTGTGGCCGGTAGCGTTCTGATCGGCAGTGGCGCTCTCAGATGCGGACGCGCTCGCGGATGCACTCGCAGATGCAGACTCGCTAGCCGATGCGGTCACCGAAGCGCTGCTGGAGCTGCTTGCGGAGCTCGACGCGCTCGCAGAAGCACTCGAAGAAGCAGACGCGCTAGCGGACGCCGATGCAGAGGCGCTCACCGAGGGGGTCACAGCGGGAACGCTCGGAACCGCGGTCGGGGATGCGCTCACAGATGCACTCGGAATTGCAGAAGCACTCGGGGCAACAGAAGGCGCCACGGATGCGGTCGGCAGAGACGGCGAGGTGGGCTCTTCCGAAGGAACTGCGGTGGGTTCTGCAGTCTTGGTGGGCTCAGCGGTTGCGGAGGGCTCCACAGTCGGCTCTGCAGAAGGTTCTGCGGTCACGCTGGGCTCTGCGGTTGCCGAAGGCTCCACAGTCGGTTCTGCAGTCGCAGAAGGAGCGACGGTCGGCTCTGCAGTTGCAGAGGGAACCTCGGTCGGAGCAACGGTCGGTTCTGCAGTCTTGGTAGGCTCCGCAGTCGGTGCCACGGTGGGAGCAACAGTCGGTTCTGCAGTTGCCGAAGGAGCCTCAGTCGGAGCAACGGTCGGCTCAGCGGACTTAGTGGGCTCTGCTGTCGGTGCAATGGTGGGAGCAACGGTAGGCTCAGCAGACTTGGTCGGCTCAGGTGCCGGAGTCTGTTCCGGAGCCGGTGCCGAGTTTGCTGCCAGGCGGTTCAGCCACAGCTGATCCTCGTAGGTGTTCGGGTTCTCGAAGCTGGTCGGGTAGATAATATCGCCGTTGGGCAGCTCGAGGGCGTTGTAGCCGCCGCTCTTGTCGGTCTTGCGCATCGAGGAGAGCACGACCTCGTTCACCTTGTTCAGGGTGTCATCCATGAACACCAGGCGGGAGCCGGATGCGTCCACCACGACCACGTTGCCCGCACGGGTCAGGAACATGGTGGCAACCTCGGTCTTCTCGAAGCCCTCAAGGGTTGCGGACTCGCGGACCACGCTGAAAGTGCCGTTCTCGTACTTGAGGATCTGCACCTTACCGCCGTACCAGTTGTTCCAACGGTAAATGTAGCCCTTGGGGCTGACCAGGGTCGAGGGCAGGGCGGTGTCGTAGCCTGCGGGTGAAGAGTTCGGAACCAGGGACACGCCGTTGCTGCTCATGTGCAGCAGGTGACCCTTCTGAACCACCTTTTCGCCGGCCGCATCGTAGATGGAGGTCGACGGCGCGTACACGAAGCTGCCGTCGGGCAGCGGCGCGAGGGTCACGGTGTTATTGGAGAACGAGTCACCGTAGTACTCGTCGAGCGAGTAGGCGTTCACAACCTGCGGGTCGATAGAGTCGGGCTTCGGCAGAGCCTGCGAGGTTGCTTTGCCGGATGCGTCAATGATGGTCAGCTTGCCGCCGCCCTGGCCGTCAATACTGAGGATGCCCCAGGTGTTGTTGGCGGGGTTGTAGCCGATTGCCTTGACGGTGTTGGCACCGAGGTCTACGTCGGAGTAGGTGCCGGAGGAGACGAGCTTACCCTCAGCGGTCACGGTGTACAGCTCGGGCTTGTTGGTCTCGCTGCCGATGACGAGCATGCGGTTGCCGTCAGCGTCTACCGCGAAAACGCCCTTGATTGCCTTCAGGACGCCGGTGTCGGTCATCTTCAGGTTGGAGCTGGTCAGCACGGTGTAGGTGGTGTCACCGCTGAAGCTCGGGGGTGCCACGTGCACGATGTGGTTCTGGCCCAGACGTGCGGTGTTCTGGGGCTGGTTCACGCCCGCGCCGGTGTTGTAAGACTCGGCGACGCTGTAGGCGCTCTTGGGGGTGTTAGCTGCGCTACCGTTGTAGGAGATGCTCAGCGGGTCGAGGCTGGCGCCTTCGTTGTAGAAGTCAGAGAAGGCGTGGTTACCGTCGGCGGTCAGGTTCGCGGAGATGCCGCTGATGCTGACCACGCCGTCCTTCTCGCTCTGCTTGGCGGTGCCGGTGCTCAGGGTCGCCATCTTGACTTCCATGGGGCCCTCGAACTTGCCGGAGGCGTAGTTCTTGGTGCGCACGGTCATGTAGAGGGAGCCGGTGCCGTCAGCGAGGTTCAGTTCCACGCGGGGGTTGGAGAAGGTGAGGTTCAGGGCGCAACCAGTTTCGGGGTCCTGACCTTCGGCGCAGTGGCCGGTGAACCAGAGGCGGCCGGCAGCCTGCAGGGTGACCTGCTTGCCGTCTTCAGAGACGGTGGTGGAGGTCGGGGTGAAGGTGAACTGCTTTGCGGTTGCGTCCCAGGCGGCGCCGTCGGTCATTTCGCGGGGCATACCGTTGTAGGACAGGAAGGAGGCGCGCACGCCCCAGCCGAAGGATGCGCCGGTGCTTGCCTGGTCGCCAGCTGCGACGTTCTGCGCGGCAACGTTCTGGGCAGCGATATTAATGTTCTCGGCGAGGACGGGTGCCAGGGGTAGGGCGACAGCGCCAGCGACGGCGAGGGCGCAGGCTCCCTTGGAGAGGCGGGTGCCAGATGTGAAAATCTTCATTGGTGTGTATCCATGCTATCGACATTGTTAGGACAGGCTTACTATATCGATAGAGTGAGTATTTCTCAAGATATGCACCAAGTGAACCGTTTTATGACAAAGCACCTCACCGTGCACTGACCGGGAACTACACCCCACCAGCACACCTCAGCAGTCAACAGAGACCGCTACTCCCCCGGCCCTACCGCCGCTAATCCTTCTTCGAGGTGTGCATACGCGACATGCCCAAGGCACCAAGAACCAGGCCACCGCCCAGGGTCACCAAAATCGGCAGAAGGGGCGAGCTCTTATCCATGTTGCGGGTAATCTGCGCCTCCGACGCCTTCACACCATTCGGCGATCCGGGATCGGTACGCACCTGCGAGGAGGAACCATTCAGAATCGCGGCACGGCGAGACTGAGCCGCCGAATCGGTACCCGAGGGCAGATTAGACTCGGGGGTCGCCATTTCAACAGGCTGCGCCTCCTCAGTGCGGTACCCCAACGCCGAAGAAGACGCAGTGTCAGAGCCGCCGGCGCGCGGAATAGAAATCGTGGCATCGTTCGTGCCCGGAGCCATAGCACTGTCGGCCTGAATTCCGCGGGTCTTAGACTTGGAACCCGCGGCGGGTGCCTTCGTACCGGATGCGCCCGCAGTATCAGCGGGAGCCGAAGAAGACGCGGAAGACTCCACAGCCGGGTTACCCTCGTCCTTAGAGGAAGAATTAGATGACGAGCCACCATTCTCAGCAGACGCCTGGGTCACCGTAAAACGCACTGTATTGAGCTGAAGGTTACCATCATCACCTGCGTCGAAAGCCGCCACCAGGTAGGTCCTACCAATCTGCAGGGACGCACCGGGCACGCCAATCACAGCCTCAAAAGCGCCCGCAGAAATGGATTCCGGGCCAACGTGCACAATGGCGAGCGCATCACCCACAGTGTTGCCGTTGGTGTCGATTTCCATGACGATCAGGTCGTAGCCCTTGTCATTCCGGGGGAAGTTCGTGGCGCGGACCGTGACGGGCTTCGTGTCATCCTGAGAGTCGCCCTGCGAGTCCTGAATGGACAGGTGTGCTTTGCCATCCCTCTGGTTCATCGGATCGTACACGCTGTTGTCTTCGGAGATAACGTACTGCCCAGAATCATGGTTCTGCGGGTTGTCCACGGTACGGCGAACCGTGTCATCGCTCATATCGGTGGATGACGTAGCGGTGGGCGACGGCAGGTTCACCGCTTCGGGGGTCGGCTGAGCGGTCGCCTCGCCGGTTTCTGCTTCTTCACGTTCAATGTCGACCGGCGGTTCGGTGGGCTTTGCCTTGCCGTTGCGCGGGTCAGCGGTCTGGACCAGGCGGTTGCCCTGCTCGGTCACAAAGAATTCGTAGGAGACACCGTGCGCGGTATCCTCCAGAACGATCACGTACACGACGTTTGAGTCCGTCGCCGGGCTCATCAGGAGGCGGAACTCCCCCTCCTTGACACCTTCGGACAGGGTCGGGCTCTCCAGGACGGAGCCGCCGTACTCACCGGAAGGGGTGTAGAAGTTCACGTCAACCAGAACGCTGGAAGCCTCCAGCCCCTCAGGGAAGCCCGTCCAGCGCAGGAGGTAGCCGCCGTCCTTGAGCTGCGCCTTCATGGTGATTGTGGAGGCTGCACCCTGCACCTGCTGGTTGTCTTCAGCCTGGTTCGGGGTCGCATTCAGGGTGGCGGTTTTTTGCACAGCAGAGTGTGTCGTGACGGGTGCCTCCGCCGCGACGGAGGGTACAACAAGCCCGCACTGAAGCCCCGCAACCAAAATGGTTGCGGTGACAATACGGTGCTTCGCTGAATAAATACTCATGCAATGCGTCTTTTCGTGGTGGAAATGTGCGCACTATTGTTCGTTCTTCACGTGCCGCGTGGAGCCCTTCGGGCGCGTCATGTACCCGGATTCGTCGTACCATGCTCCGCTTCGTATTTCAGGTGGTGAAGACCTGACAATAGCTCGCATCTATTTATCGGTTATTTCAACCCTATCACGAACCTTAAGGTTTATTCACGCGAGGGTAGAGTTTTTTTGAACACCCTGAACACGCGACTCGCCCCCGCTATCTGCACCTACAGATAGCGGGGGCGAGCATTCCTCATGAAACGAAAAACATACTGCACACGGCCGGCAGAAAACGCCTGACTAGCGCATTAGCCACCCAAGAAACCGCGGCGGTGAGCCATCCAGGCGGCACCAACCACGAGCGCCAAACCAACGCCGCCAAGAGCCCAGAAAGCTACGCCATGCTGAGCAACCTCTTCACTCGCAGGAGCCGCAGTGGAAACCGCAGCCTTCACGCCGTCCTGACGGTCAGCGTTCGAGTACACCTGGGTGGTGTTCGAGTGCACCGCAGCGGAACGAGTGTTAGGCTCCGAGTGAATGACGGGAGTAAAACCCTTATTACCATTACCGGATTTCGACGAAGCCGCCTTTTCTTCATCGGTCAGAGCGTCCAGGTTCGCGGCAACAGCAATAGACGCCGGGTCAGAACCCGAGCTATACGCCGAAACCTGGTTAGTGCGGGTCGGTTCAAAAGCCGAACGCGGGCTCATCGTGCGCGCCTGAGCCAAAGTCTGCAGAGCCTGACGCTGACGCTCAGCCTTCGCTTCCTTAGCCTTGGACATGGCGCTCACCGCATCCAGGGTGGAGCGGGGCGCGCTCGCGGCAGACTGACCCGAGCCCGACTGGGTTGCGTCAGAACGAGTCGAGACGGCGTTAGTAGCAGCGGAGGGGCTACCCTGAGTGGCGCCGGTCGCCTCGGCTGTATTGGCGCTGGGCGTAAGCGATGCGTTTGCATCCTGGCGGGGCGACTCATCCTTCGTCAAGGAGGTTGAGTTGCCGGTCGCCTCGCCACTGACCTTGAATCGCACCGAGACAACTTCTTCCGCATACTCAGTATCGTCCGCACGCACCAGGTAGGCGGTGTACACCGAGCCGGTCTTCAGCAGAGAGCCGGGCATGCCAACCTCTTCCTTGAACGCGCCATTCACGATGCGATCAGAGCTGATGTGTGTAATGGACAGCGCATCACCCTTATGGTTGCCACTCATATCGGTTTCAACCACGATTAGGTCGTAGCCAGCCGCATTCGCGGGCAGACGCGCTGCACTGATAGTCACCGGCTTGGTTTCCTTATCAGAGCGAACCTCAGCATAGGCGACCTTCAGTTCCGCAACACTCAGGGTCTGAGTATCGCGAGAAGAGGTCGATCCGCCGGGGACCTGCTCTAGCTTCTGCGTGTGGGTTTCGAGGTTCAGGTTTTCAGCAGATTCGGAAGGCACCTCAGTCTTAACCTTATCCTTGCTACCCTTCTGATCTGCATCCTGCTGGTTCTTCTGCTCCTCTTCACGGAGCTTTTCCATCGTCTTCAGCTCGTCAATGGTCGGCACCTGGTGGGCGTTTTCCTTCTTGTCCACCATCACCTCGTCAGAGTCATCCCCAATCGGGATAGCGTGCGGAACGAGGGAACCCTCAGAAATCATGAATTCGCCATAGCCCTCGTCAGAGGTCGTCAGGTCCATGACGCTCATGGAGTAGTAGCCCTCCTGGGGCATCTGCGGCATCTCAAAGGTGACAAGCATCGAGCCGTCGTCCGCACGCTCAACCTGCATTGCGGAGGGCTCGTAGGTGTCAGACCCAAGCAACGTGCCAGTGGCGTCGTAGTACTGCATTACCAGGTACACCCTAGAGGCATCGCCCACGTAGCCGCCCTCATAGAGGGGCGCGAGCTTAATGGTTGCCTGACCGTCCTTGATGGACTGAATCTGAATCTCAATGGTATCGACCTCAATTTCGAGGTCTTCGTAGGGGCAGCTTGAATTAAATTCGCTATTAACCAGAGCCGCCAGGCAATCATTCACGTTAATTGCTTCAGCCTCTACTGCGGAGGCGCCAGGAAGCACAAAAGCGCTTGCACCTAAAGCGGTTGCAAGCGAAAGAGCATGAATGCGTTTCGGAAGTCGAGTGATAGTCATGTGCGCCATTTCGATCGATGTAGGCGCAAAGCCTGGACTAGGGAAGGCTCACCACAAGCCCGGTGTTTCTATCCAAGTATTTGCGCACCAGTACGTCGGTTACACCCTAGCCTAACACGGATATTGCACTTAATGTTGCATTGCATTCATGTGCTAAAACTTTATGTCGCAATAATTACCGAAATAAAAGGGAATTAATTACTTTACTGAGATATAAATAACGCAAAATTCGAATGTCAAAATATATTCCCAGCAGTGCACTAAAAAGAAATTTTTACACCGCCCCAAGGCGCGACAGAACCACTGTATAACAGGGCCACTGTATAACAGGGCCACTATAGAACTGAGCCGCTGTATAACAGAGCCAACACTCGGGCACACAGAAGGCGCCCCACCAAACACGCACCCACACGGCACGCACTCGGCAGAGCGCCTCCCTCTCAACAGCTCCCCTACAGAGAGCCACGCTTCACAGCGCGAAGAAATGGATGCACTGATTTACTCAGCACCCAGCTCCTCAGCACCCTCAAGGCGACGACGATACACATTCACCGCCACAGCAGTACCCACAAAGGCAACCGAACCCAGCAGAGCAATACTCAGCGGCAAGGTGCCCTCCGGCAGTGGGCCGTTATCCTGAGCACTCGCCTCCAGCTTCGAACCGGAAGAATCACCTCGCGACTTCGAGCTACGCGTATAGAAACTACCCGAACCGGCAGCACCCACATTCTCCTGCGGCGAAGCAACAGTCACCGTCTCCCCCTCAGGAGACTGGTAACCCAGCAGGTTCACCACGGTACGCCCCGGCAACATCACCGCATAACCAGACATCACCATCGTCGAAGGAACCACCGCAGTCTCAGCCACAGAACTACGAGCCTGCGCGGTAATCGCACGCGCAGACTGCTGCGCCTGCACAATGTAGCCCAGAGCGCTATCCACCGACGGGATCTTAGCAACAGAATCAATCACCAAACCCTGAGCGTCCGCAAAGGTATCTGAAGAGCCCACGCGACCCGAAGGGGCCGAAGGGCTCACACGCTGATTCGCATCAGAAATCATCGGGACCTGCGGGTGAACAACAGTATTCGTAGGCTTCGGAGCCCGATCAACAGAAACCGCACGCTGAATCACGCTCACACCAAAAGCACTGGTCGCCATGAGCTGCAGCTCCTCAGTGGAGTTACCACCCACCACAACCACACGGTAGCGCTTACCCGCATTCAAAGAGGTACCGGGAACCTTCAAATCAGCAGAGAAAGAAGCATCAGTCACTTGCTGAGGGCTCACATGCGTGGTCGCCAGCGGCGAACCCACGGCACCGCCGTCAGCAGGCATTTCAAAGACCATCACGTCATAGCCCAGGCCACTCTCCGCAACGTTCCTAGCGCGCACGCTAATCGGCTGCAGCTCATCCGATCCGCGCAGCTCTGCGGTAGAAATCTCCAGGGTCGCCTCGCGAGTCTCCGCGGGAGCCTGATCGGAACGGGAATGCACCAGCAGACGATCCTCGGTCACCTCAGCGGGCGCCGCATCAGCAGCAGACGCGCTCGCCGAGGCATTCGCCGACGCACTAGCGGATGCGCTCGCGGATGCGCTCGCGGAAGGACGCGCCGAAACGCTCTGCGATGCAGACGGTGCCACAGAGGGCGCCGGGGCGACCGTCGGGCGCGGGCTATCCTTCGCGGCGCTCGGGGATGCGCTGGGGCTCAACGACACCTCGGGAGTGGGGTTCGCCTCCGCACGGTTAGTACGGGGAACACCGGGGGTGTCGGGGAAGAAAATGTTCTGACGGCTCGCCAGGATCTCGTCAACGGTCACACCATGCTCAGGCATGAACTCCACCGAAACGGTGTCATTAGTGCGCAGGTTCAGCACCTCAACCATGTACGGCTGCTCAACGTTGAGGCGCTGGTGGATGCTCAGCTCAATATTGCCTTCTTCATTCTTTGAGGCAGTCATCTGGGCTGCGGGTACGGTCATGGTCGCCACAACGCCATCTTCAACGGAGATGGCGGACAGGCGAACCTTCACCTGGTCCAGGGAATTTACACCGCCGATTTGCAGAAGAGTGTAGTCGCCAGTCTGAGCCAGTAAAACCAAGGAGATACTGTGCTGAACCACATCAGTGGCAACGGCGATGGGAAGTTCAGGCTTTTCAGGCTGCTGAGTCTGAGCGTAGGCAACAGGCGCGAAAGTTGCGGGAGCAAGAGTTGCAGGCGCGAGAGCACCCCCCAAACCGAGGGTTGCGGACGCTACTAGCGCCGCGCCGCGAGCAGTTCGCTGCGTGGAAAACATGGTCACCTATTTTCGTGAGTGAGTGTGATGAATCGTCGTGTGACTCCTGCGCCCAAAGGTCGGAAGTAGGCGCAGAATAACGGTTCTCTGATATCGGTGACCGGAGGCGCTTCACAGCGACTCCTCACCTCGGGTGAACGAGGTGGTAAAGAGTGATAGTACCGTCTATGACAGCACTCTAAATTATAGGTATAACCTTAGAAAAAGTTAAAGATGTAGGGACGCCCGAATCTTGCATTTCGGACGTCCCTACATCTATGTGCATGTTTTGCCTAGTGGGGCAATAATTGACCCGTTTTAGCGGCGAGAACTGAGCCGCATCTCACTACGGCGACG
>FLSK01003329.1_pt1 | contig 10743 bp, 9 predicted proteins | sample 1550541 | NCBI WGS metagenome assembly FLSK01 (sample SAMEA4031773, study PRJEB14383) | metagenome | biome: human; feature: oral; material: saliva | place: Philippines | collected 2014
GAGAAAAAATTACAGGTTTGACAGACTACTTATCAGGAACCAAAGATTTATCTCATGGTTTGTGTGAAACAAACGTAGAAAACTTGTTTGTCATTCAATCAGGAGCTGTTTCACCAAACCCGACTGCTCTTCTTCAAAGTGACAAATTTGAAGCAATGATTGAGACTTTACGCAAATACTTTGACTATATCATTGTGGATACAGCCCCTATAGGTGTTGTCATTGATGCGGCTATTATCGTACAAAAATGCGACGCCTCTATCCTGGTAACTGAAGCTTCTGCAACAAAACGGAGAGAAGTTCAAAAAGCTAAAGATCAGCTAGAGCAAACAGGAACACCATTCTTAGGAGTTATTCTGAATAAATTTAATATTCAGCTTGAAAAATATGGTTCTTACGGATCATATGGGAACTACGGTTCCTATGGGAAAAAATAAGAAAAAGTAAATATTAAAAAGAAGATTATATGAAAAGTAGGTGAAGTTTAAGTGGAGATTAGTGAAGTCTTATACAAAAGTTTTAAGCAACTTGCAGACTTTTTTATCGGATTGGTTGGAACTGTTGTATTAGCCTTTCCAGCTTCCTTGATTATTTTCATCATATATAAAGCAAAAGGATATAAGGGTAGCATTTTCTTTACTCAGTATCGAGTAGGATTGAATGGGAAAAAATTTAAAATTATTAAGTTCCGTTCAATGGTTGAAAATGCTGAAGAAATTCTCTTGGCCAATAAAGAGCTACATCAAAAGTATATTGAGAATAGCTACAAATTGCCTCCTAACGAAGATCCGCGCTTAACGATTATTGGGAATTTTATCAGAAAAACGAGTATTGATGAATTTCCTCAGTTTATAAATGTTTTGCGAGGAGAGATGAGTTTTATTGGCCCTAGGCCAATCCTTGAGAAGGAATTAGAAGAATATTCCGAAGAGGAACAGAAACTTCTGCTTTCAGTGAAGCCAGGGATAACAGGTATGTGGCAAGTTTCTGGGAGAAGTGAAGTCTATTATCCTGAACGTTGCGAGATGGAATTGTACTATCCTAGAAATCAATCTTTCAAATTGGATGTAAAGATATTTTTGCTAACCATTAAGCAAGTTTTGCTAGGAAAAGGGGCTCATTAAATAACAGATATGTTTTGTTTGGATTTTATGATCTGTTGATGAGTTCAAAATGAAAATGATACGAAATCAAATACTGGTAGTCATGTTTTAGGATTTGGAAAGGGTGATTCACCATTTTAAAATGGTGAAATATTCTTCCAGAGTTATATAATCTGAGTAGTCTCATAGAGGCATGGCAAAAGAGTCAACTAGTTTCTTAGGTGAACTCTGTGAAACTAGGATGCTAGTGTTTGGTTTCTTTTTTAGCGCAAACAGTTCAATCTAAATGAAGGGGGTTAAAATGACAAAGAATTATAAAATTATCGTGGCAACACACAAGCAATTTACCATGCCTGCTGATACAGATCTTTATCTACCTATCCATGTTGGTAGTGAAGGAAAAGAAAAGTTAGGATACCAATGTGATAATGAAGGAGACAATATTTCAAGTTTGAACCCCTATTATTGCGAATTAACTGGACTTTATTGGGCGTGGAAAAATTTAGAATGTGACTATCTCGGCTTGGTACACTATCGTCGCTATTTCACAGCAAAACGTCATTCATATAGTGAAACGATTGATATGAATGACATTATACTGTCTAAAGCAGAATTGCAAGATTTGTTGGCAGAAAGTGATGTAATCGTTCCAAAAAAACGAAAATACTACATTGAAACGCTATACTCACACTATGCGCATACACACGATGCCAATCATTTAGACGTGACACGCCAGATTGTGAGCGAATTGAGACCGGATTATATCGATGCTTTTGATCAGGTCATGAAACAACGCAGTGGCTATATGTTCAATATGTTTATCATGTCCAAAGAAAATGTAGCAGCCTATTGTGAATGGTTGTTCCCGATTATCGATGAGCTCTATAAGAGATTGGATATTACAGACTATTCTGCTTTTGACGCAAGATTATTTGGTCGTGTCAGCGAACGCTTGTTCAATGTTTGGTTGGCAAAACAAGATTTGCGGATAAAAGAAGTTCCGTTTATCTATATGGAGAAAATTGACTTGATTCAAAAAGGGAAATCCTTCCTACAAGCGAAATTCTTCGGGAAAAAATATGGACAGAGTTTTTAGATAGGGATAAAAGAATAAGGATGAAATTAGTAGTAAAAATAAAATCTTTGCCAGAGCTCTTGGCTCTTGTTGCTTTAGGAATATTTTTAACGGTTTCGATATTAAATGTAACTTTTTATGCTCGATATCTGCCTGGAATAGTTTATAAATTAGCGATAGCTTTCTCAATCTTTCTTTTGTTTATAAAAGAGATGTTTAAAAGAAAGTATGATTATCGAGAACTTATAGCATTGATAGCGACAGTTTTTCTTTATTTTGTCGTGGGGAAAATGACCGCTTTCAGTTCAGAACTTCCTGTTAGTATATTATTTATTTATGGTTTACGGGATGTTCCCTTTAAGAAGGTAGCGCAAACCTCACTAGTCGTTAGTATGTGTTTGTTGTTGTTTGTTATCATCAGCGCAAAATTAGGAATAATAACGAATTATATAGAAATTTCTGGTTCTCGAGTACGGAGCTACCTAGGTTTTAGATACGCTCTCTTCCCTTCTATTTTACTAATGAATATAGTCGCTATTGTGTTTTATTTAAAGCAAAACAAAATTCAATATTGGCAATGGCTGCTGTTAGCTCTTTCGGTTTATTGGGTATATGATCAAACGGATTCTCGTTTAACATTTTATAGTTCCTGTGTACTTTTGGCATGCAGTTTATTAACAAAATGGTTTCCAGAACTATTTTCAAAATTAGGACATGTGTTTAAAGTTTTTAAACTGACCTTTATCGTTAATGCAGTTATAAGTTTTTGGGTCTCTGTTATCTATCTCAATTCAAGTCATCCTTTTATCAATGATCTTCTTTTTAAAGTAAACCGTATGTTAGGTGGTCGTATATACTTGGCAAACAAATCTTTAAACCTGTATGGTTATGGATTCCTTAGACGACAGGTTGAATGGAATGGGAATGGTCTGACTGTTGAAGGAGTTAGAAACTATCAGACCTATTATCTGTATGTAGACAATTTGTATGTCCAAGTTTTACAAAGATTTGGCTTACTCATCCTGGGATTGATGCTCTCAGTCCTAACTTTGACTTTGTCTAAAGTAATTAAGAAACGCCAGTGGGTTCTTGCTCTGATTTTGATATTAATGAGTTTTCATTCCATGATTGATGATTTGAATTTCTATCTTCATAATAATATTTTTTGGATCTTGGTAGGCGCTTTAATCTACCCGGATTATCAGTTTTCTGATGAAAGCAAGGAAGAACTCGGGGAACATTCGTTTGAAAAAATCGTATAGTCGAACACAAAGGAATATTGGGTGGTTTCAGACTAAACAGATTTCAAAATGTAGATAAGAGAGATATTCTAAACCTGTTTTTGTTAATTTATAGGACTGGAATGGATGGTCATTCTATCTACTTCTTTACAGATTATTGACGGTAATTTATTATGAAACAAAACTTAATTTCTATTATTATTCCTTTACATAATGGAGCGGATACGATTAATAGAGCAGTAAAAAGTGTACTAAATGGTACATTATATCACGATATGATTGAAATGATTATTGTTGAAAATGGTTCGACAGATCAATCATTTGAGATTGCTCAAAAATTAGCAACAGAAAATTCAAATATACGAGTCTATCAATCGGATAAAGGGACTAGTTTTGCGAGAAATTTGGGAATTGAAAAATCTAAAGGAAAGTGGCTAATTTTTTTAGATGCAGATGATTATTTGGTGGAATCGAATCTGAACATAATTATTGAAAATTTAATAACCAATCCTACAGATTTATGCGTTTATAACTATGAAAAAGGCTCTAAAGAAATAGAACTTTTTTCAGAAGAGGTAGAATTGATAAATGACCTTAACCCGTATATAGTTCGATTTCTTTCTGAGCCAACCAAATACATGACAGTGTGGGGAAAGGCGTTTAATAAACATCTAATTGACGAACTAGGGTTAAAATTTAATACAAATTTAAGAGTTTCAGAAGACAGTGATTTTTATCTTCGATTTCTATTGGCGATGCACAGTCTAACCTTATACCCTCAAGCTTTATACCATTACTCAATCGATTCACCTTCAACAATGAGGACATTTTCTTCCGATAAATTAGAAGGTTATATTGTTTCGTTGGATGAGAGTTCAAAGGCGTTAGAAAATGTTGATGATGCTATTCGAGAAGCTTTTTCATTATATAAGTTGGCGCATTTTAATTTAATCATGGTTAGAGAAGTGTTCCATTTTGATAATGCAAAGAGTTTTAGAGAAAAACTCAGAAAAATGATTAGGCTTTATAAGATGCCTATGTTTTCTGAGCCTATACAAAATTTATCTACCTCTGATGTAAGGAATTTATCCCTTGTACCTCTATTTTTCTTGAAAATACATTTGTATCATTTAGCGGCATTGGTTTACATTATTCGAGTGTGGCAAAACAAATTCAAAGAAGGAAGAAAAAGTTAATGAAAAGAATTCTAGTATTTGGGATGAATCAAAATCCTGGCGGAGTCGAATCATTTATTATGAATTATTTTCGTGAATTTAATCGCGAAAAGTTAGCCTTAGATTTTTTATGTAATTCAAATGATAAAATAGCTTACGAGGATGAACTTATTTCTAAAGGAGCAAGAATTTTTCATCTAACGGCGAGAAGTAAAAATCCGGTACGATATTATTGGGAAATGTATAGATTCTTCAAAAAATATGCATCGGATTATCAGGCAATTTGGGTTAATATTAATAGTTTGGCAAATATTGACTATTTAAAATTTGCAAGATATTTTGGTATTCCAGTCCGAATTGTACACAGCCATAATAGTCAAAATATGGATACCAAACTTCGTGAAAAATTACATAATCATAATAAGGACAGAATTGAAAAGTGGGCAACCGATTTCTGGGCTTGTTCGCACGAAGCTGCAAAATGGTTTTACAACGAAGAAACTATTGGAAAAGTTAAGATTATTCCAAATGCTATTAATATGAATGATTCTATTTTTTCTTCTGAGGCAAGAGAAAAAATTCGGACTGATTATAAATTAGATAATAAATTTGTGCTAGGTCATGTAGGACGTTTGCATTTTCAGAAGAATCAAGAATTTATGATAAGAGTTTTAGCTAAATTACAGGAATTTAGAGATGATGTCTGCTTAGTTTTAGTTGGTCAAGGTGAAGATCTTAACAAATTAAAGATACTGGTTGAGGAACTATCTATTCAGGATAAGGTCTACTTTGTGGGAGTTCAGTCGAACATATCAGAATGGTTGAGTGCTTTTGACTTATTCTTTTTTCCGTCTAATTTTGAAGGTTTAGGAATAGCTGCATTAGAGGCTCAAGTAAATGGTCTACCGACACTACTTTCAGAAGAAGGTGTACCAAAGGAAGCAAAAATAAATGATAATACTTTTTTTTATCCATTGAAGGAAAGTGAAGAAAGTTGGGCAAAATTCCTTGATGAAATGATTCATACAACAACTCGTTTAAATTATGAAGATATACGAGAAAATTTTGAGAAATCTGGCTACGATATTAAGATAGCTGCTCAGAATCTTGAAAAACAATTACTAGAATTAGTTTAGGGAAGATAACATGGTTAATAATATTGATTTTGTAGTTACATGGGTTAATGGAAATGATCCAGTGTGGCGTGAGGAAAAGAAGAAATACGAAGTTCTAGATGGTAGGCCAACTTTAAATGATGAAACAAGATATAGAGATATGGATTTGTTTCAATATTGGTTTCGAGCGGTAGAAAAATATGCTCCATGGGTTAATAATATTTATTTTATTACATATGGACATTTACCAGAGTGGCTAAATATAAATCACCCTAAATTGAAGATAGTAAAACATGAAGATTATATTCCAAGTGAATATCTACCTACTTTCAGTTCCAATGTAATTGAACTAAATCTCTTTAGGATTAAAGAGTTGAGTGAACATTTTGTTTTGTTTAGTGATGATGTTTTTATTAACACATTTTTAAAGGAAGAAGATTTGTTTATAAATAACTTACCTCGATTGTTGAGTATATATAGACCATTAGTTCCAACAAAAGAATTTGATTATATCAATTTCAATCATTTATTAATAATGAATAAATACTTTCATGATAAAAAAACATTATCACAACATAAGGGTAAATTTTTTAATGTAGGTTATGGAAAGTTTAATCTGTATAATCTTTTTAGCATTTTTTATTCAGGGATTATTGGTTATCATGATGCTCATGTTGCTATGCCTCATTTGAAAAGCACTTTTGCAGAGATTTGGAATAAGGAAGGGGAACTTCTAGACCAAGTTTGTAAAAACAAATTTCGTTCAGCTAAAGATGTTAACCATTGGTTGATGAGCTATTGGAATATTGAAACAAATTCATTTATGCCTCAGGATCTCAGTGTGGGTGAATATGTGCCTCTGGCTTATTCAGATAAGATTGAATCTATTATTCACAAACAAAAGAATAAATTTCTGTGTATAAACGATGATGAACATACCGAAAATTTTATTAACGAAGTTAACTTTGTTCGCAAAATTTTTGAGAAGATATTTCCTGAAAAATCTAAATTTGAAAAGTAGAGGAAACCAGATTGAAAGAACAAGAATTACATAAAATGACAATTCTAACCTGCAATACAGCTCTATTTAAAAAAGAGATTTTAGGGATAGTAGACAGGACAGGTTGAGATGAAAGTACTAAAAAACTACGCCTACAATCTTTCATATCAATTGTTGGTGATTTTACTCCCGATTATTACGACTCCCTATGTAACACGGGTCTTTTCTTCGGATGATCTCGGAACTTATGGATACTTTAATTCCATTGTCACCTATTTTATTCTCCTAGCAACTCTAGGGGTTGCCAACTATGGGACCAAGGTTATTTCAGGGCATCGCAAGGAAATTGAAAAAAACTTTTGGGGGATTTACTCTCTGCAATTAGCTGCAACTGTTCTTTCTCTAACCTTGTATGTTCTTCTTTGTCTGACCTTTCCCTTTATGCAAAATCCGGTAGCCTACATTCTTGGTTTGAGTTTAGTTTCAAAAGGGTTAGATATTTCCTGGCTCTTTCAAGGGTTGGAGGATTTTCGAAAGATTACTGTTCGAAACATCACGGTCAAGCTGGTTGGAGTTGTTTCCATTTTCCTCTTTGTCAAATCTGCAAATGACCTATATCTCTACGTTTTTTTGCTAACCATATTTGAACTTTTGGGGCAACTAAGTATGTGGTTGCCTGCTCGAGAGTTTATCGGTAGACCTCATTTTGACATTGAATATGCTAAGCATCATTTGAAACCCGTCATATTATTGTTCCTTCCGCAAGTAGCAATTTCCTTGTATGTTACCTTAGATCGTACCATGCTCGGAGCCTTAGCTTCTACAAAAGATGTAGGAATTTATGACCAGGCTCTAAAGTTGGTAAATATCCTTCTGACCTTGGTGACTTCCTTGGGAAGCGTTATGTTGCCTCGTGTCGCTCATTTGTTGGCGACAGGTGATCATAAGGCAGTCAACAAGATGCATGAAATGTCCTTCCTCATCTATAATTTAGTGATTTTTCCAATGATGGCAGGGATTTTGATTGTCAATGATGATTTTGTGCAGTTTTTCCTTGGTCAAGATTTTCAGGATGCACGCTATGCAATCGCCATTATGATCTTCCGTATGTTCTTTATCGGTTGGACCAACATCATGGGAATTCAGATACTGATCCCTCATAATCAAAATAAAGAATTCATGATTTCAACAACAGCTCCTGCGATTATCAGTGTAGGTTTGAACTTGCTATTTCTTCCTAAACTTGGATATATCGGAGCGGCCATTGTTTCTGTTTTGACAGAGGCTTTAGTATGGGCGATACAATTATACTTTACCCGTAAATACCTAAAAGAAGTTCCTATTATCGGATCTATGACAAAAATTATTCTAGCATCCGCTATCATGTATGGCATTCTGCTAGGTTCAAAAACAGTGATACATTTTTCACCAACCCTAAATGTTCTAGCATTTGCAGTACTTGGTGGAATCATTTATCTTTTTGCAATTCTATCTCTGAAAGTAGTAGATGTAAAAGAATTAAAACAAATTATTAAAAAATAACGGAGTTAACTATGTACGATTATCTGATTGTTGGTGCAGGTTTGTCTGGAGCAATCTTTGCACACGAAGCTACAAAACGTGGAAAAAAAGTAAAAGTGATTGACAAGCGTGATCACATTGGTGGAAATATCTACTGTGAAAATGTTGAGGGTATCAATGTTCACAAGTATGGCGCTCACATTTTCCATACTTCTAACAAAAAAGTGTGGGACTATGTGAACCAGTTCGCTGAATTCAATAACTATATCAACTCACCAGTGGCTAACTACAAGGGCAGCCTCTACAATCTTCCTTTCAACATGAATACCTTCTACGCTATGTGGGGCACTAAGACACCACAAGAAGTCAAGGACAAGATTGCCCAGCAAACGGCTGATATGAAGGATGTTGAGCCCAAGAACTTGGAAGAACAGGCCATCAAGTTGATTGGTCCGGACATTTATGAAAAACTGATCAAGGGATACACAGAAAAACAATGGGGACGTTCTGCAACAGACCTACCTCCTTTCATCATCAAGCGCCTTCCGGTTCGCTTGACCTTTGATAACAACTACTTTAACGACCGTTACCAAGGGATTCCAATTGGTGGGTATAACGTCATCATTGAAAACATGTTGGGAGACGTAGAAGTAGAGCTTGGGGTTGATTTCTTTGAAAATCGTGAAGAGTTGGAAGCATCAGCAGAAAAAGTAGTCTTCACAGGGATGATTGACCAATACTTTGACTACAAGCATGGTGAGTTGGAATACCGCAGCCTGCGTTTTGAACACGAAGTTTTGGACGAGGAAAACCATCAAGGAAATGCCGTGGTTAACTATACCGAGCGTGAAATTCCTTATACTCGTATCATCGAACACAAGCATTTCGAGTATGGGACTCAACCGAAGACGGTCATCACTCGTGAGTACCCAGCTGACTGGAAACGTGGAGATGAACCATATTATCCAATCAACGATGAAAAGAACAACGCTATGTTTGCCAAGTACCAAGAAGAAGCAGCCAAAAACGACAAGGTCATCTTCTGTGGCCGCTTGGCAGACTATAAATACTACGACATGCATGTGGTTATTGAGCGTGCTTTGGAAGTCGTAGCAAATGAGTTTGATTAAGAGAAACGATAATCTATGAAATACTACTTAAAAGAAGAATTTCTTCATGATAATAACGATAAAAATGCCGGAAATAAGGCTCGCAATGATGTTGAAGAGATTGTAAAAAGAGAAGGTTACCAGCCCTTGATCCTTTCGGTTGATGATTGGTACCAGATGAATTTCCTAAAAGCTCAGTGCCATAAAGCAAAGGCTTTTGCTCAAGTTTTGAGTCAAATGAATAAAGGGGATTTACTATTGATTCAATTCCCCATGTTACATCATAGTTTTTTTACCACAGGACTTGTAAAAAAAGCGCAAAAAAGAGGGATAAAAGTCTATCTGTTAATCCATGATTTAGAAGTGCTTCGTCATGCAAATTCAACTTCATTGCCTTTAAAGTACCGAATTCGCATACATCTTCAGGAAGGAAGTTTGCTTAAAGCAGCAGACGGAATCATCGCGCATAATCCAATCATGAAATCTGTTTTAGCGGACAAAGGGATTGCAGATGATAAGATTGTTAGTCTTGGCATTTTCGACTATTTGATTCCAGATTTTCAAGAAAAGACAACTCAAACAAAAGACCAACCAATTATTGTAGCAGGTAATTTGGCACAAGAGAAAGCTGGGTATCTTTATGTTCTTCCAGAAACCCCAAGCTATAACCTCTATGGTGTTGGATTTGATAAGAATAGAGCTTTGGAGAATGAGACTTACTTTGGTTCTTTCTTACCTGACGAACTACCTGCGGCCCTTGAGGGTGGCTTTGGGCTTGTATGGGATGGCGATAGTGCTGAAACATGTAGTGGTGTATTCGGAGAGTACCTCCGTTATAACAATTCTCACAAGGCATCCCTTTATTTGGCATCTGGATTCCCACTTGTAGTGTGGAAACAGTCTGCCTTGTCTCACTTTGTGCTTGAGAAAAAATGTGGGATTGCAGTAGAATCGCTTCATGATTTAAATAACACGATCGAAAAACTATCAGATGCAGATTATCAAGAATTGGTTGCAAATGCAAAAAGAATTGGTAAAAAAATACGAGATGGTTTTTATCTAACCAGTGCTCTGAATAAATTATCGAAATAAGAGGTCATTATCGACCTCTTTTTTTATTAAAAATCCGAACATAATATATAGTTTTTTTACAAAAGACCTAAATGTTAATTTTTATTACAAAAATGAATACTTCATGAATGGATTTGGATAAAATTTCTATGGAAATGGTTGATTTTCAGAATAATTTTCAGCATTTTTAATAGTTTTACACAGTTTTTCCGACTCTTTTACACCAATTTTCGGAAAAAAGATAAAAAGAATCACTTGTAATGGAATATTAAAATAAATTTAATGAAAAACCTTCGATAAAATCACAAAAAATTAGGCACGAATCGGATTTTT
>FLSK01003744.1_pt1 | contig 10631 bp, 10 predicted proteins | sample 1550541 | NCBI WGS metagenome assembly FLSK01 (sample SAMEA4031773, study PRJEB14383) | metagenome | biome: human; feature: oral; material: saliva | place: Philippines | collected 2014
TGAATTTTAAATTGAGACATAAACTACTCCTAAGGGATAAATCATAAATTTCCGCTTGATAATACCTTTCTAACTTAAATAAGAAAAAGAAGAAAAGCTTATTTCATATAGCCAAAAGTTATGATTATTCTTGGGTAAACCAATCTTCTGTTTTTGTATTTACGTCAAATACTTGTCCTAACAATGGTGTAAGTGTATTCACTCCCAGTGCTCTTGCCATTGGTACGCTTTTAAGCACAGGCTCATTCCACGTATGCAAGGCAAGGGGATAAGCTCCCCAGTGAATGGGCATAAATCTTGTTGGCTGTAGTTTGGCTGCGAGTTGTGCGGTTTGCTCAGGGAAAAGATGGTTATTGGGCCATCTTTCGTCATATTGTCCGTTCTCGATAAACGCAATATCAATTTTGCCAACACGACTAGCAATTTCATCAAAATGTTTACCTTGGGCAGAATCACCATGGAAGTAAAAACGTTCTTCATTTTGACCGCGCTTATGCTCTATTAAAAAACCAGACCATAATGCTTTGTTATGATCAAACAAGCCTCGGCTAGAATCATGTCTTGCAGGTAATGCAGTATATTTTACGCCATTTCGTTCAGTGCTTTGCCACCAGTCTAATTCAGTAATTCTAGCCGCATCTATTCCCCATTTTTGTAAAATTACGCCCATTCCTAAAGAAACCACAAAATGACTTTGCGTTTTCATTAATTTCTCGATGCTTTCTTGTTCTAAGTGATCGTAATGACTATGTGAAAGCAGCACGACATCTATAGGCGGTAATTCTTCAATTTCTGCCACAGGTGGTTGAAAACGGTGCATCATTATTGGTACAGGGGATGCACTATTTCCAAAAAGTGGATCGGTAATGATGGTTTGATTGCCAATGCGCATAAGTAGCGTCGAATGTCCAAACCACATAAATCGACTCTGTTCAGCTGGCGCTAATAACTCGGTCCAATTTGGTTTGACCGTTGGCAATGGTTTTTTCGGGTGAAAATCTTTTTCATAAAATGTCATTTCCCAAAGCGCACTTGCAACATTGATTGGTGCGCGTTGAGGTTCTGCATTATAGAAAGTTTGTGTATCAGGATCATAATGATCACTCTTCGGATATACCGGATAGGTTGGCGGATAAAACCAATAGGTAACAAATGCGGCAATTCCCGCAAGAGTAATGAGTTTCTTTGTATGTCTCATATTTAAAGGATATTTTCCAAATATAAATTTGGCAGCATTATACCTTTAAATATGTTTTTACTACAGTGAGTAATCTCTCCAACTCTTTTTTGCCGAATAGAAAGCATTTCATGACAAATTAGAAAAGGTTAAAATAAACTAAATTTTATGTTGGGAGTCTCGATGTTTTTTGTTTATCTTATCGTCGCTTTAGCGGCAGGCGTAGCACTCGCCACGCAATCAGCCATTAATACACAATTAGCGAAAGCCATGAGTGATGAAGCGGTGATTGCCACCTTTATTTCTTTTGCGGTAGGCACGATTTTTCTCTTTTTTATCGCATTGGCTAAAACTGATTTATGGGGCAATTTATCTACGATTCCATCACAACCTTGGTGGAAATTAATTGGTGGGGTACTCGGCGCAGTTGTCGTGTTCACAACCGTTTTGCTTGCACCTAAATTAGGGATTACTGCGATGTTATTTTTTATCATTGTCGGACAACTAATTACGGCAACAACCATCGATCATTTTGGTCTTATCGGTATGCCAATTCGAGAAGTGAATATCACAAAATTCATCGGATTAATTATTGTCGCCTTTGGATTGGTGTTTTATTTCTTTGGAGATAAGTTGGTTGAGCTATTTGGGGCGAGATAGGATAGAATACGACTTTATTTTTATTGATTAATCGTGCAATTGGGGAAACTATGCGAAAGCGTTGCCTGTGGGCGTTGATTATTTTGTTGCTGTTGATCGTAGTAAGTGTTGGCTTAGTACGCGTTTTTGCGACCCCAAAACGTGTGGAACAACTTGCCAATCATTTTTTAGCACCACATTATCACATTGAATTAGCCGATGATTGGCAATGGAAAACAACAGGTTTAACGCTGCCAGAGCTAAAACTGAAAACCGACCAATGTACGCTTGTGAACCTGAATAATACTCAGGTGACTTGGTGGAATACGCGTAGTCTTGATGTTGAAAAGGCTAGCTTGAATTATGATTGTTTAACCCATTTACCCAGTGATAATGCTGAAAAAACACCGCCAAATTTGACCGCACTTTGGGTGGCATTGCCTATTTCCAACGTTAAGGTTAAACACTTTCAATTAACGAATGCTGAAGCCTTGACACAAGGGGCTTTAAAACCTTTCTTATCAGCTGATTGGGCGTTAGACGCAAACTATAACGGCAACCAATTAGCACTTGACGCTCAAGCCAATAATGACGGTCTTGAGCTTCATCATCAATCGACTGTCACGCCACAAGATGGTATTTTCCAATGGGCGGGGAGTACCGATATCAAACAAGCGGGAGATAAAACCTACGATCTTCATTTCTCTGCGAATTTTGATCCGGATCTCTCTCAACTCCCTCAACAAGGCAATGTCTTACTTAATTGGAATAACCCAGAACTAGCCGTCACAAAAGGCGAGGCAAAAGTGTCGTGGCAAGGGGCGGATGGCCAGTTGAATGCTCAAGATTTAACGGCAAATTCGCCTCTGTTAGATGTGCCTTTCGTGTTCACCAAAGACGGTTTGGATATTTCGTGGGGGAAATTTTATTGGACCTTCGACAGCTATCAACCGATTAAAGGCTTCCTTGGGTTATCTATTCACCGTGCCGCAGAAGGCTTGTTGCCGTTAAGCATTGATATGAACGTGATCGTGCAAACCTTTGGCGAGTTTGGTAAAGGGGAGATCGTGATTTCAGGTAAAAATGGTGAAATCGGCGGTGGCGATGACAATAATGAATTGGATTTCGAGCTGAAAACACGCGGGGATTTACGTTATAACGCTACCGTGGCACAAACCAATTTAACCTATCATCTTGGCGGGCTCTTCACACATCCAGTGGTGTATTTTTATCCGGGCTCCGTCTTTAAAATGGATACCGTTCAACCAGATACCAAGTTGCACGTTCGTTTACCGTTAGATGACATTATTATCGGTCGTTATGGCTTAGAAGGGCGTTTGCAGGCAACGTTGAATGGCACAACTCCGCAGTTTGAAAATCTCAATCTAAAATTAGACGGAAACGCCCACGAGTTTATTGCGGGTATTAAAACCGTATTTGACTTCCGAGATGAAGAACATAAGTTGCAGTCAGTGGAAAAACAAGCGACAAACCGTTGGGATTGGATTATCAATGGCAGTGCAAACTGGAAATCTTTAAATACGCCAGTCAAAATGGAAGGTAAAGGATTTTGGGAAGCCGATCATATTGAATTAAATCAACTTTCTGCTCACTCCAAAGAAGTCAAAATGAAAGAGGTCAAAATGGCACCACTTTCGTTGGAACTTAAAGATCGACTCCGCTGGGATTATGAAGAAGAGCATATTCGAGGTTTGTTGCAAGCGAAAACAGATTGGATTGAATTGGCTTATGGCGGCCGTTTTGTTTCGCCTGTTTTCAACTTAGGTATTGATGGTAAGAGTATCAGTAACTTCAATTTTGCAGGTGATTTAAAGGCTGGTTCGCTTGGACCTTTAGATGTCTTAGGTGTATATCAGAATAGTGCACTTTCAGGCAAAATTAGCTGGAAAGAACAATCTGCAAAAGTATTCCAATCACTTTTCCCTCAACAATGGAATTGGATAATTCATGAGGGCAGCATTAAAGGACAAAGTGAATTCGCAATCAATGGCAATGGCGTGAAGATGAAGGGGGAGCTGAATCTTAAAAATGGCAAAATCACTATGCCAGATGGTGAGATTTATGGCTTGAACATTCGCTTCCCGATGAATTATGAAAACTCGGCATTGCAAGTAGCTTCAGGTAAGCCGATCCATATTTCGACTCAAAATATTCGCTATGGTGCGCTTTCCGTTGCAAATGGGGAATTGGATTTGTTTGGGCGTTATCCGAACACCATGAAAAACCCGCTTACTTTGAGAAATGTGAAACTTTCCTTATTTGATGGCGTATTGACGGTGCCTCAGCTCAGTTTCCCACAAAGTAAAATGGCGACGCTTTCTTTCACCAACATTGATTTAGCCCAAGTATTAGCCTTGGCACAATATAACCAAGTAACCTTAACCGGCCGCGCCAATGCGACCCTGCCATTTTGGCTTGGACATAAGGAATGTTTGATTTGTAATGGCACATTGGAACAAGTGGGGAATGTATCCATCAAATTAACCGATGAAATGGTGAAAGGATTGAAAAAAGGTGGTTGGACAGAAAATATTTTGGTGGATTTATTAAAAGAAATAGAACTTCAAAAGTCCCATGCGGCGGTGACGCTCGATCCGAAAGGGCAAATGACATTGCGTGCGACTATTAGTGGATTTAATCCAACTAAGCGAACCCATAATCCGATAACGTTAAATTATACGCACCAAGAAAATATGTTTGAATTGTGGAATATGATTGACTATGGCTCGCAATTTGAACAAAATCTGCAATATAAACTTTATAAGCAATTAGACAAAGACAAATGATAAAACACCTTAAATTTCAACCGCACTTTTTTATTTTTGCGGCAATATTTACACTTACAGCTTGCACACCAACCATTCAATTGGACACACCAAAGGAAGGCATCACCATTAATATGAATGTGGTGGTGGACCACAATATTAAAGTGGAAATGGATGAGAAATCTCAGAAAGCCGTGGGTGAAGTAGAGCCTGCGAAGAAATAATCGAATAAATTGAAAAGGCCGTCTGAATGTTAGATTTCAGATGGCCTTTTTTATTTTAAAGTGCGGTCAGATTTTAAAGTGTTTTTAATTGACAAACTTGTTTGTTAATCATAAATAAGTGACAATGCAATTTATCAATCAAAATAAACAAAAAATGACAAAGCGATAAAATCGTAAAGGAATATGCAATGAGAAAACTAATACTGGTGTTGTTTGGTTTAACTGCTTTAAATACCTATGCCGATGTGACTCAAGGCGCGTTGCAGAATAACCCTGCTTTATGTGCTTATGGTCACAATCCAAATTGTGGTGGAAATGCTGGAGGTTACACTCCCCAAGTGCGCGTAGAACATATTACGATCTATCACCCTCCAAAATTTGGAGCCTTGGCACTCAACACAAAAACTAGGCATCTTGCAGGCGCACTAAATAAAGATACCCTAGAAGAAGCAAAACGCGAAGCTATAAATTTCTGTAAGCAGGGTAGTGGTGATAAAAACTGTAAAGTTGTTCAATGGAGTCGAAATGGTTGTGTTGCAGCTGCTGAAGGGAAGCTAGGTAACAAATTTCATCTTGTAACAGGAGCAGGAAAAGTGGGAGAAACTGAACAAGAAGTCCTTACTGAATGCAGAAATAACGGAGCCAAAAATTGTAAAATTGTTATGCCGGAAGGTTGCTCCATTCCCCAGTAATATATCTCCTCCAAAGGCCGTCTGAAAGTTATTTTTCAGACGGCTTTTTTCTTTTAAAGTGCGGTCAGATTTTAAAGCGTTTTTGCAAATATTTTATCCCACTAAAACCGACGTCATGCTGAGCGATCCTGCAATCAGCTTATCATTGAAAAACGTAATTTCGTCTTGCGGTTCGCGTAACGCCATGATATACAGCAACGGCAAGTAATGATCTGGCGTTGGTACAGAAAGCTCAGCCTTTTCGCCTAGCTGATCATAATGTACCAAGGTTTTATCATCTTGTGTCGCAATCGCCTGATTGACTGTTTCACGGAACGCAAACGCCCAATCATAACCCGCACCGATTTGATCAATATGTTCCCAACTTATCGCTCTCAGATTATGCACAATGTTGCCACTACCAATAATTAACACGCCTTGTTCTCGCAAAGCAGCCAACTTTTTTGCCAAGTTGAAATGCCATTCTGCCGATTGCAAAAGGTTAAGGCTAAGTTGTACCACGGGAATATCGGCATCGGGATAGAGAAATTTCAACACCGCCCATGCGCCATGATCAAAGCCTCGTGTTGGGTTCAACTCGACATTTTCCGGCTGTAATAATGACCGCACTTGCTCCGCCAACTCAGGCGAACCGGGGGCGGGATATTGCACTTGGCTGAGTTCATCGGGGAATCCGTAGAAATCGTAAATCATTTCAGGATGTTCACCTGATGTTACCTGCAAACGGCTGCTGTACCAATGCGCTGAAATCATCAAAATGGCTTTTGGTTTGGCAAACTTTTGCGTAATTAGGCTGAAATTCTGATTGAACGGGTTTTCTTTATCTAACGCATTCATCGGGCTACCATGCCCAACAAACAATACAGGCATTTTTTTCATTATTTTCTCCTCAATATTTGATGGGGAAGATTGTACGGTTAAATCTTTGTGTGAAAAATACCTGTTTATGAACAACATCTTTTACTAATCGGAAATAATGAATGATAAGGTTTAGAGATATGGGCGTATTAAATAGGGGAAATATTACAAAGTGCGGTTAAATTTCACGAAAATTTTACTTAATTTTTACTTCATTTACAGTTTATTATCTTTATATTTAGGCGTATGATGACTATTAGTTTTACATACCCCCTAAATTTAGGTAAATATATTATTTCTATTTAATAGGAGATTGAATAATGAAAAAATTATTCACAGCAGTACTTTCTGCGGCAGCGATTGCTGTACCTTTTTTTGCTTCTGCGAATACTGCACCACAAACAGAACAAAGCGCAGTACAACCGGAAAAAGCAAAAGGCGTTTGGATTGATGTGCGTTCAGCCGAGGAATTTAACGCAGGTCATTTACAAGATGCTGTGAATATTCCACACGATAAAATCATTGAAGGAGTTAAAGCGATTGGCTCAGATAAAGATGCTCCAATCAACCTTTATTGTCGTAGTGGTCGCCGTGCGGAAGCCGCGCTCACTGAGCTGAAAAATGCCGGCTATACCAATGTAACCAACCACGGCGGTTATGAAGATTTGGTTAAAAAAGGATTGAAATAAACAACGCATCATTTAACGTAAAAATCCCCTAGAGCAGAGCAGTAGGGGATTTTTACTATAAAGAGCGGTCAAATTTTTAAGTGTTTTGCAAATCATCTTAAAAATTCGACTGCTTTTTTTAAGATTATTTTCCTTTCTTCTGACTTATTAACCAACGTTCGGCGGCGCAGCTGTTGCGAGCTTCTTCAATCATATGATCCTAAGCCTAAGAATTTCTTAAGAATTTAGCTAATTTTATGTAGTGATCAAAAGGATTATTGCAGCTTGCTTTGCATCATAAGTGAAACTTAAATAATCCCATACGATATTCGAATTCTTAAATTCTAATTTCATTGGGTTGATAAGCTCATAACTTGAAGACAAAATAGGATATTTCTTAATAAATCTACGAACAATATTCGAATTAAGTATAGTATTATCTAAATAAACATAATCTTTAAATATGATATAAATTTCAATTTTATGAGAGATAACGATTATTATATTTGCTTTTTCACTTAAGTATGTAATTTCCCTATCAAATATATAGCTATTTCCAGAAAGTGTAAAAAACTCATCTAATTTATTAGGAAATTTCTCCATAAAATCAATAGCTATATTATTATCTATCGCAATTCTTTTATGATTCATAGATACTTGTAAGTTATTCATATCATTTTCCATAATTGATCAATTTAGAGACCGTCTGAAACGGATTCTATCCCATGCTTTGTATTCAGCCGTCCATACGACTTCGCCTTTTGCATTGTGCGCGGCAATCGGTGTGCCGAGATGGTCGAGTTGGTAATAAACCAACGCAGGCTGCGTTTCGGACTGCTCTTGGGGTTCGGGTGGAATTTTCAGCAGCGGATCGGTTTCGGGATCATAGCTGTACAATTCGACGGGTACCCGAATGTCTTTACTTCATGGCGATTCAATATTTTTAACTGAAAAGGCCGTCTGAAAAGGGGGAGAACTTTTCAGACGACCTTACTTTACTTTTTGACAAATAGAAAGACAAACAGTTATTCAGGTGAATACACAACCATTACACCATTCGGAAATTCCCCTTTCCAACCACAAGGAAAGCCACCATTTTTATAGACTTCAATTTGCTTTTCAATAAAATCATCTTTTATGTTAGAAAAGATTCCATATGCAGTAAAAGTTAAGAAGTCATTATAAACAAAATCTATAAACGGGTCAGGAAACAAATCTTGATTTTCTTTTTGTAGCTGTAAAATTAAATTCCATAACTGATCTTTATAGGTTCTCCACAAATATTCCGCTTTTAATTCTGCTTCCATGGTCATTCCTTCAAAAAGATAAGTCAGAGGGGTTCTTTCGCTAAGTAAATCTGGATAGCTGCTATATATGGTGTAATCTGGATCTTGTGTTTCATATAAATCTTGAGCCTCTGATTTATCATGAATAAAAAAATACCCTTGAAGATTAAAATTCCCATGAAAAAATGATGGACTTTTTAAAATCTCAAATAATTCTTTTTGTTTGCCATTAAACCTAATTTTCAATTTTTCTAACATATTAGTAACCTCTTAAAACACCATCCCATACAACGGCACATTCACCAGCCAATCCTGTTCCCGATAATCCGCCATGGAAAAACGTATTGCTTGCTCAGGCTGAAATTGTTCTACATACACTTTCAAACTTTTCGCTTTTAGATTTTCTTCTGCTTTGACTTCAATCGGAATCACAGCTTGCTTACGTTGCACAACAAAATCGACCTCTGCCGTGCCTTTTTCAGTTGCCCAATAAAAAACGGGATTTTCCTGCGTAGCTATCAGTTGTTGCAAGACATATTGTTCGGTTAAAGCGCCTTTAAATTCGGTAAAAATACGGCTACCTTCTAGGAGTACGCTGGCATCCAAATTGCTTTGTGCAGCAAGCAGTCCGACATCTAAACCATACAATTTAAAGGCATTATCTTGATAAGCGGAAAGTGGTAAATGTGGTTTCTTCACTCGAGGCACGCTATGTACTAAGCCGCTGTCTTTTAGCCATTGCAAAGCAATTTCATAGTCTTTGCTTCTTGCCCCTTTTTGTAGCTGAGCATAGATAAATTTTTTATTTTCTTTGGCAAGTTGCTCAGGAATGGAAGCCCAAATTGACCGCACTTTTTGCACAGTTTGGCCATCGTGAATATGTTTGGAAAAATCTTGTTCATACGCTATCAATAAATTACGTTGTACTTGACGCACTTCATCGACATTTTGTGTTTCGATAAATACTTTTACCGCTTCAGGCATGCCGCCGACAAAATAATATAGGCGGAGTAAATCAATATAGGTGGTTTTCATGGCTGAGATTAGCGACCAGTCTTTCAGCTCAAGCAATTTCACCAAATCTTGTTTGCCAAGTGCGGTTAAAAATTCATGAAAATCCATGGGATAAAGTGGTAGAAAGTCCACTTTGCCAACAGGAAAAGAGACTTGATGATGTAGCAACACCCCAAGCAATGAGCCTGCTGCGACGATATAAAATTGAGGTGCATTTTCGTAAAAATATTTGAGTGAAGATAATGCTTGTGGGACTTCTTGTACTTCATCAAAAATAATCAGGGTGTTTTCTGCTTGAATGTCAACACCGCTTTCAATTTTCAACCCGAGTATCAAACGATCAATATCATAGTCGCCAGAAAATAGCGTTTTCATGCGAGGGTTATTATCAAAGTTGATATACGCCACTTTTTCAAATGATTGCTCGCCAAAGTGTTTCATTGCCCAGGTTTTTCCTACCTGTCTTGCTCCTTGAATAATCAACGGTTTGCGGTTTGTTTTGTGCTTCCAATTTTCTAAGGATTGTATGATTTTACGCTGCATGATACCCCTCCAAAATAACGGATATAGGCTAATTATACAGTATGGAATACACTTTTTCTAATGATATGGGTTTATTTATTTACATTTTTTCAAATGAAAAAATGGTTTTTAGTTACATTTTTAAAAGTGAATTTGAAATAATGAAAAGGCCATCTGAAAATTCAGACGGCCTTTTTTTTATGCTAAAGAGCGGTCAGATTTTGAAGTGTTTTTGCAAATCATCTTAAAAATTCGACCGCTTGTATTGTCCTCATTACACTAATTCTTATCTATTCGCTTAATCAATAAAAAGACTGCCAGTACTAATGCAATCGCACCGCAAATCAAGCTTGGTATTGGGATGCCATTACGCTGAGGGAGATTTTCGTTCAACGATAAAATAGACGCTGCAATAATAAGTGCAGCAATAATCAACATAATGCCCACTCGTTCGACAGTCTTACGAAAACGCTCTAATCCGTGAATTTCATGTTCAAGACGAATTTCCTTATTGCTGATTTTTTGTAAGAAAATTTTGACTTCTTCTGGAAGCGAAAGCCAGTTGTTGTAGCTGTCAGCAATTTTTTCGAAACTTTCACTCATCACGCGTTTAGGTGAAAATCGTTTCTTGAGCATTTGTGTAACATAAGGTTTAAGTACGGCTGCAATATCTAATTCAGGATAGAGATAACGTCCGATCCCTTCAATCTGGGCAAAACCTTTTGCTAGCAAATAAACGCCCTCAGGCATAATAATGCTATTTTC
>FLSK01003403.1_pt1 | contig 10591 bp, 10 predicted proteins | sample 1550541 | NCBI WGS metagenome assembly FLSK01 (sample SAMEA4031773, study PRJEB14383) | metagenome | biome: human; feature: oral; material: saliva | place: Philippines | collected 2014
AAATCAAGAATTCGCTGCAAATCAGGAAACTCGTTACACTCAAACACTCCTGAATTTGCTCGGCTCATTCTATTTGATTTTTTATCTAAAATTTCCATTCGTAACTCACTTATTTTTTACTTTAGTATTGAAATTTTAATTTTGTAACAGCCTCTTCATGTATTAAAATTTTTTATAGAATTTGAAAATAATACAAATAAAATAAATAACTTATATTTTTAATTTTAATTATTTTAAAAATATAGAAAGTATAGTATAATATAGTGGCAAACAAAATAATATTTTTAGGGGGAGGGTTAAATGGATGAGAAATTAATTTGTCTTCAATTAGGAGCTTTGCTTCATGACATTGGAAAAATCGTAAGAAGAGCTGGTTTAGACAAAAATGAACATTCAATAGCAGGCTCTAATTATTTAAAAGAGAATAATTTATTAGTGGAAAAGTATAAGGAAATTTACGATATAATAAATTATCATCATGCAAAATATTTATCGTCTGCAAAGCTTAAAGAGGATTCATTGGCTTATATGGTCTATGAAGCAGATAACATTGCCTCAGGTATAGATCGTGTAAAATATGAAGATAAGGTAACAAAAGGAAATGAGATGGATAATCTAAATTCCATCTTTAATGTCGTAAAAGCAGAAAAAAATAATATCAAAAAAACTTTTAAGCTTTTTGACTTTGATAAAAACAATTTTAATATGCCAACATCACATGACATAAAATTAACAAATTCGGATTACAAAAAAGTTTTAGAGTATATAAAAAATAATTTAAGTAGTTTTAAGGAAAATATAAATCCTGAAAAATTAGCAGTAGTTTTGGAAGCATGTTGTTCTTATTTTCCATCGAGCTCTTATGTAGATACTCCTGATGTATCATATTACGATCATGTAAAATTGACAGCAGCAGTAGCAGCTTGCTTCTATTTATATGATAAAGAAAAAGAAATTAAAGACTATAAAAAAGAATATTTTTTGAAAGCAGACAGAAATACAAAAAAGTTTCTTTTGGTTTCAGGTGAATTTAGTGGGATACAAAATTTTATCTATACGATATCATCGAAAATGGCTATGAAATCTTTAAGAGGAAGATCATTTTATTTAGAATTATTCGCTGAACATATCATAGATGAAGTTTTATCAGAATTAGAACTTTCAAGAGTGAATCTTCTATATTCAGGAGGAAGTCATTTTTATCTATTATTACCTAATACTGAGAAATCAAAAGAAGTTTTAGAACAATATAAAGAAAAAATAAATAATTTTATTTTAGAAAAAATAGGGGCAACTATTTATTTTGAAATGGTATATACTGAAACTTCAGCAGAAGAATTAGGAAATGGATTAAGTAAAGATATAAAAGATGAAAATAGAATAGGAGAGTTATTTAGAAAGACATCTGCTAAAGTTTCTAAGGCTAAGTTAAATAAATATTCATTAGATCAACTAAAAGAACTTCTTGATGAAAATAGTTCTATAAATGAAGTAAAAAGTTATACTAAAGAATGTAATATTTGTAAAAAACCTGAGGATGAAAAAATACTAGGAAGAAATGCTAAATGTTTTGATGAAGAAGCAGGGGTAGAATTATGTAGTTCATGTAAAAGTTACATTGATTTAGGAAAGGATATCTCAAAATTATATCATTCTAGTAATGAAAATTTTATAGTTGAAGAGAATTGTGAAGAAAATCAAAATGGACTTATTTTTCCTAAATATTCTGAAGCATATGTAAATGTTATCATAAAGAGCAAAGAATATGTTTTAAGAAATATAAAAAGAATTCATAGGTATTATGCTGTAAATTCAAACTCTGTTGGAGACAAACTTTGTAAAAATATTTGGGTAGGAAACTACAATGTAATGAATAAAGATGAAACAGGTGGAGAAAATCTTATTGAATTTAAAAACTTAGTTAAAAAATCTAAAGGAATAGAAAGATTAGCTGTTTTTAGAGCTGATGTTGATAACCTAGGAACTCTTTTCCAATCAGGATTTGAAAACAAAGATTCAAAAGAACCATATAAGAATGTAACTCTTTCAAAATCAGTTGTTCTTTCAAGATATCTTTCAGATTTCTTTAAAAGAAAGATAAATTTAATACTTGAAAAAAAAGATGCCATTAAAGATACTAATGAGTTATTCAAAAAATATTGTGATATTATCTGTGAGGGAAATTCGAAACCAAGAGATATTGTTATAGTTTACTCAGGTGGAGATGATGTTTTTGCAATAGGAACTTGGAATGATATTATAGAGTTTTCAATAGATTTAAGAACAGCATTTAAGGAATTTACAAATGATAAAATTACATTATCTGCAGGGATAGGTTTCTTCTATGAAAATTATCCTATTCATCAAATGGCTGAAAAAACAGGTAACTTAGAAAGTTTAGCAAAAGCTAATAAAGATTCTAGTGGGAAAATTATTAAAGATTCAGTTGCTTTATTTGGTGAAATAAGTCCAGAGCTAAATCATATATATACTTGGGATATTTTTATAAATAAAGTTTTAAATGAAAAATATAAATTTATAAAAAATGTAAGTATATTAAATGAGGAAGATAAAGAAAAATGTAAAGATAGAATAGTTATTACCAAATCAAAATGGTATAAATTAATGGATTTAATAATAAATAGACTTACTAAAAATGACAATAGGTTAGATATAGCAAGATTTGCATATATTTTAGGAAGAATAAATTTTACAAATGATAATAAAAATAATTTTAATGAATTTAAGAAAAATTTATTATTATGGTTAAAAGATAAAGAAGAAGCTAAACAGCTTCTTACAGCAATCAATATATTAATTTATCAAGAAAGGGGAGAATAAATATGAATAATATAAATGTACAAGAAAAAGTAGAAAAATATCAAAAAGATAATAAAAACCCAGTAACCACAACTCAATTAAGATTACTATTATCTAATGCAGTAATTATTAAAAATAAAATACAAGTTGAAACAAGAAAAGGAGATGAAATTTCTGAAAAATTAGAAAATGAAATAAAATATTTACTTGTAAAGCATATCTATCAATGTGGGAAAGAAACTAAGGTAAAAACTTTTGATAATGGATTTGAGATATCAAAAAAAATAAAAGAAATAGGGAAGTCAGCAAAAAAATTTAATGAATTTTATCGTTACCTTGAAGAAATTGTTGCGTATATGAAATATTATGGTTTTGATAAATAGTCTATATAGAATTTTAAATATGAGAGGAGAAATTTATGTATACATTGAAGGGAAAATTATTAATAAAAGGAACACTTAAATTAATTACAGGTTTGCATATAGCAACATCAGGAAATTTTTCTGCAATAGGAGCTGTTGACACAATAGTTATAAGAGATTCAGTTACTAATAAACCTATGATTCCAGGTTCATCATTAAAGGGAAAGATGAGATATTTATTGGCTAGAACTAAATATAATTCTTCATTAGAAACAAAAGAAATTAAAGTGGAAAATGAATGTATAAAAAGATTATTTGGCAGTTCAGATCCCATAATAATATCAAGATTACAATTTCAAGATTCTTTATTATCTGATAAAAGCATAGAAGAATTTAAAGAGGTTGAATTTGATTTACCATATACAGAAATAAAGTATGAAAATACAATTAATAGAGCAACTGGAATCGCAAAGCCTAGACAATTAGAAAGAGTTCCTGCTGGCTCAGAATTTGATTTTAAGATTATATACAATATAGAAAAAATAGAAGATTTAAAGGAAGATATGGAAAACATCTTATTAATGATAGATGTTTTAGAAGATGACTATCTTGGAGGACACGGAACTAGAGGTTATGGTCGTGTAAAGCTTAAAGATTTTTCATTGGAAGTAAAAACTTACACAGAAGAAAATAAAAAAGAATTAATAACAATAGAAAAAGAAATAGATAATTTTAGAAAAGAGTTAGAAAGTAAGGTGGAATAATGTCTTATTTACTATATAAATTAAGGTTTCCAAGTGGTATTCATATTGGAACAGCTTCTGGAAATACATTAGAAGAAACTATGATGAGTGTCTACTCTGATACTTTTTATAGTGCAATATTCAATGAATACATGAAAATATATAATGATGATGAATTATATAAAGTTTCTGAAACTGGCGAATTTTTAGTATCTGATTTGTTACCATTTAAAGAAAAAGAAGATATGTTAACAGATTTTTATTTACCAAAACCTTTTATTAGTGTTCAAAGAGATGAAACAGCAAAGGAAAAAAATGATGAAGAAGTTGTTGATAGAAAAAAAGTGAAAGCAACTAATTTTATTCCAGCAGATAGATTAGAAGAATATTTTTCTTTTTTAAAAACTGGAAAGAATTTTCCTGAAATAGATGATGATTTTGGAAGAAAACAATTATATACAAAAAATAAAGTTTCTTTAGAGAATGAAGATACTCAACTTTATAATATAGAAATTTTTAAATTTAATAAACAGTCAGGATTATATTTTATAGTAAAACTTCCTAAAGATAAAAAATGGCAAGAAATATTTAAAAATATTTTAGAAAGTCTCTCTTTATCTGGAATTGGTGGAAAAAGAAATTCGGGATTTGGACAATTTAGAAGAGAAGATCCTATATTTTTTGATGGAGAAACTTTTGATGGTATTGAATCTGAATCAGATGCCTATATAAATAGGGGATTATATTCAGATGAAGAAAAATACTTATCTCTTTCTTCATATTCACCTAAAACAGAAGAAATAGAAAAAATAAAAGAAAGTGAGAACTATTATCAATTAATAAAAAGAAGTGGTTTTGTAAATAGTTCTTTATATAGTGAACAAGCTGAAAAAAGAAAGCAGGTATATATGCTTTCATCTGGCTCAGTATTAAGTTTCAAACCAGAAGGGAAAATATTAGATTTAAAGCTTTATGGAAAACATAGTATATATAGAATGGGAAAACCTATTGTATTGGGGGTTAAGATATGAGTAATATAATAAGGTATAAAATGAAACTTGAAGTTTTAACTCCACTTCATATAGGTGGAGCAGATTATAAATCCAATATTACAAAGAAAGAATATTTATTTGAAAAACAAAATGATGAAAAATGGATTTTAAGAATAATTGATGGTCAGAAATTTATAGATTATCTTGTAAAAAATAATTTGTTTGATGACTACATCTTTTTAATTAATAAAAATGTTAATGAAAATATTGATGAGCATAAAAGAAATGTAAGTTTAGAAAAAATTTTAGAAGAACTTAGAATACCAATAAGAGATTTAGAAAATTATTTTCAAAAAAAGGATTATATTATCAATAGTAAAAATTTTAGTGCAGAGAATGATATTAAATTAATGTTAAGAAATATTCAGGGGAAACCTTATATTCCAGGAAGTAGCATAAAAGGAGCTTTAGTAAATTTTTTATTAGTTGACTATATAATTAATCACAGAAATGAATTTAACAATATAAAAAAGCTAATTTTAGATGAAGCTAAGAAAGTTTCAAATAAGAAAGAAGCTAATTTGTTTAGAGATAATATTATGATAAGTGTTGTTGGTATAATAACAGATTATATTTTATATTCAAAAAAAATGGATTATTCAATAAAAAAGAATAAATGGAATGAAAACTATATTTTTTATAAAAAATATAGTTTGAAAAAACTTGGAATTTCAATATCGGATAGCTATAATTATATAGATACTAAAACAAATTTTTATCAAGATTATGATGAAAAACTTGGAAAAGAGATTGAAATTAATGCAATGCCTTTAAGTAGGGAATATATTATGGAAAATTCAAAGTTTAATTTTGATATAATATTGGATATGGATTTGTTAAAAAAGAGTCAATTGAAAGTAAAAGATATTAATGATTTAATTAAAGCAATTGAAAATGCAACAACTTACTTAATAGATTATGTATTGGAAGATAGGACTAGTTCAAAAACTGAAAATTTAATATTAGGTGCTAATACAGGATTTCATCAAAAAACAATAATTTTTGCACTTTTTGAAGATAAGGAAGATTTGACAGAAGTGGTTAAAAAGATTTTACATAAAAGTGATGGTATTAGTGATAAAGAAAAAGTAAATAATCACTTAAAAGATAAGTTTTCTCCAAGAGTTCTCAACAGAATAAAAATAAATGGAAAAAATAAGTTAGCTGGGCTAGTTAAAATTTCGAAAGTAGAGGAGAAAAATGTTGGCACAAATTAATATGGAACTTGAGTCTAAAGGACTTGACACTAATATGGCATCTCTTTTTCATGGATATCTAATGGAAAATATTGATCCAGCTTATGCTGAATACTTTCACTATAATACAACAAATCCTTTTACATCTTGTATTTTTAAAGATACAAAGGAAAATAAGTATTTTTGGAGAGTAACAACATTTAGCCAAAAAGCATACGATATGCTTATGAGTTATTTTTCAAAAGGAATTCTAGAAAAAATATATTTAAAAAATAAAGATTTAGAAATTAATGTAAAATCTTTTTCTATCCAAAAAAAAACTTATGAAGATTTATTTTTAGAAGCAACTGAAAGAAAAAGAATAAGACTTATAAGTCCAACTTCATTTAAATCAGATGGAATAACACATATATTCCCTAATATTTCAACATTGATTTCTGGAGTGATAGCAAAAATTAATCAACATTCAGAAACAGCAGAATTAGAGGATAAAAAAATAGTGGATGAACTTTTAGAAAAAGTTTATATAAAAGATTATAATCTAAGAACAAAGATTTTTCATCTTGAAAGTATTAAAATAAAAGGTTTCATAGGAACTATGGATTTAGCAATAAAAGGAGAGGATAGAACTCTTGCTAATATTTTAAATTTTTTAATTTTTATGTCAGAATATACAGGACTTGGTATAAAAACATCACTTGGAATGGGGGGAGTAAAAGTTGAGTAAAAAAGTTCTTTTAACATTTGCAGGAAATACAGATCCAACTAGAGGACAACATGATGGACCTATAATACATATATGTAGATATTATAAGCCAGAAAAAATATATTTAATTTTAACAAAAGAAATGGAAAAAAGAGATAGTGAGCCACATAATATTTACGAAAAAGCTATTAAAGAAAACTTAAAAAGCTATAATCCTGAAATTATTAGAATTAAAACAGGTATTGAAGAAGCTCATTATTTTGATATTTATTTTAATTGGATATATGAAACTTTTGAACAAATAAAAAAAGAAGATAAAGATGCAGAAATATATTTGAATATGAGTTCAGGAACCCCACAAATGATAGCTAATTTAGTATCTTATTATATAGACTCAACTGATCTCAATATAATTCCTTTACAAGTGTCTACACATGAAGGAAAAAGTAACACAGAACCTCCAGTAAATGAAAGTTATGATGTTAAAAAAAGAGCTGAGGAAAATATTGATAATCAGAAAAAAAATAATCGTATTGTAATACCTGATTTAAAGCAATATTCAAGAATTTTGGTTAAAAATCAAATAAAAAAATTATTAGAACAATATAATTATTTTACTTCTCTTGAATTATTAAAAAGAGATATATTTAAAGATAATAAAGAATTGATTTCATTATTAGAATTTGCAGTAGAAAGAAAAAATTTGAATAAAAAAGCAAATGATAAATTAATAGGAGTTGATTCTAAAAAATATGAAAAAATCTCTTACTGTACGAATTACAGTAATCAATTATGGTATAACATAGTTGAATATTTTAGTCTTGCTAATATTAAAGAAAAATCTGGGGATATTTCTGGATATATTTTAATGTTAGAACCATTAGTATCAAATATATATATCTTTATTTTAGAAAATATTCTAAAAAGAAAATTAAATTCTCTTTTTAAAATAAGTATTAATAATAAAAATAATGGGAATATGGAATACAGGGTAGACGTAAATAAATTAGAACCTAGTTTAAAAAAACAAATTGAAAAAGATATGGGAATAAGAGAGCTAAAAGATGGCAGTTTTGTATATACTCCAATTTTAGTTTCAATAATCAAATATTATCTAAAAAGCGAAATATTTGAAGATATAAATTTAAATTATTTTAAAAACTTAGCAGAGACTTTTGAAAATATAAAAGAAATAAGAAATATTTTGGCTCATACTTTGACTTCGATAAGTAAAAAAGATTTTGAATTTAAGTCTAAAAAAAGAGTAGATAATATAAATAAATCTATTCTTGATTTTTTTGAAAAAATTTATACTTCACTTGGTTATAAAAAAGAAATGGTTGAAGTGTATGATAATATAAACAAAGAAATAGTAAAATTATTAAAATAAAAGAGGTAGAATAATGAGTAATCTATATATATCTATGAACAAGGAATAGTTTTAAGATATAAAGAAAATAGGCTACTTATAACATATACAAAAGATGATTCTAAATCTATTCCGATAGAAAATATCGATAATGTTGTTATATTTGGAGGTATACAATTAAGTACATCTTGTATACATAATTTACTTGCTAAAGGTATTCATGTTACTTTTCTTTCTAAAAATGGTTCTTATTTTGGAAGGTTAGAGTCTACTAGTAACATAAATATAGATAGACAAAGAGAACAGTTTAGAAAAAGCGATGATAAGAAATTTTGTTTAGAAATAGCTAAAAAATTTATTGAAGGTAAAGCAACTAATCAAAGAACAATTCTTATTCGTGCAAATAAAAATATGGAAAATTATGTTTTGTCTAATACAATAACATGCATGTATGGAATAATAAAAGATATAAACAATGCTAAAACAATAGAGGAACTTATGGGACTTGAAGGCTATTTAGCAAAATTATACTTCAATGCCTTAAATCAAATTATAGATAAAAAATATAGCTTCGAAATAAGAACTAAAAGACCGCCTAAAGATCCTTTTAATGCTGTAATAAGTTTTGGTTACACACTTTTACATTATGAGATATTTACAATTTTAGTAACAAAAGGATTAAATCCTTATGCTGCATTTCTACATTCAGATAGACATAAGCATCCTGCACTTTGTTCTGATTTAATGGAAGAATGGAGAGCTATTTTAGTTGATTCATTAGCAATAGCACTTTTGAATAATAATAAAATTGCTTATGAAGATTTTGATTTTGATGAAAAAAGTGGAGGAGTGTTTTTAAATAAAAAAGTTTGTGAAAAATTTGTAGAACAATTTGAAAAACGTCTTAGACAAGAAGTTTCCTATATAAAGGAAGTTCCATACAAGATGAGTTTTAGAAGAATAATTGAATATCAAGTTATGTTGTTAATTAAAGCTTTAGAAACAAATGATACAGATATTTATAATCCAGTCTTAATAAGGTGATATTATGGAGAATTGGGATTTTTTAGATGAGGATTTTGAAAAAGAAATTTTTGAGGATAATTTCACTGTTATTGTAATCTATGATATTATTTCAAATAAGAGAAGAACACAATTATCAAAACTTTTAAGTGCCTTTGGTTTTAGAATACAAAGATCAGCTTTTGAATGTTTATTAACAAGAGAAAAATATAAGTTACTTATTGAAAGAATTAATAGATACGCTAAACCTGAAGATTTAATAAGAGTTTATCGTTTAAGTCAAAATGTAATAACAGAAATATATGGAGAAAACTCAGAAGCAGAAAATGAAAATAAAGCTTATTATTTTTTCTAAAAATATAGAATCTCTCAATTAATATTGGGAGATTTTTTATTTATTTGTTGAAAATTTAAATAAAACATGTTAGGATGTAATATACATCAAGAAAAATCCTAAGGTTATAAAAAGATATTAGTTAGACGATATTCAAAAAATAAGGAGTTAAAGATGCTTTTAGCTAAAATGAACAAAAAAAATTCAAAAATAAAAATATCGCACGATAACACTTTAAAAAAATATTGCAACAAAAGAGTTTTTTGACCATAGGATAAGAATGAATGATACTCCGTAAGGAGACGGAAACCCAAGAATTCTTGCCTGAACCATATCAACTCCCGCAATATAAGAATGAATGATACTCCGTAAGGAGACGGAAACTCAGCACCAAATGCTACTATATTTGTTAGTAAAAATGCTAAATAAGAATGAATGATACTCCGTAAGGAGACGGAAACTTCATAATCTCCATAAAGTTTAAATTTCCATAATTTTCCATAAGAATGAATAATACTCCGCAAGGAGACGGAAACATGAATATACAATTTTTCATAATATCATATGTGTATTATAAGAATGAATAATACTCTGCAAGGAGACGGAAACCCTACAGCTCCAGCTGGATTATCCAAATCTAACATATTACTATAAGAATGAATAATACTCCGCAAGGAGACGGAAACACTAAGTGTAAGTTAAGTGAACAGAGAGAAGTGAGTGAGTGAATAAGAATGAATGATACTCCGTAAGGAGACGGAAACTGTGCAACTCCATAAAAATCTATGGCGTCAAAATTTTTTGAATAAGAATGAATAATACTCCGCAAGGAGACGGAAACTAAACCAATAAAAACTATACAAAAGTATTAAACAAATAAGAATGAATAATACTCCGCAAGGAGACGGAAACACAGTTCCATTATATTCCTTATAATTAATACCAAATATTTCATAAGAATGAATGATACTCCGTAAGGAGACGGA
>FLSK01376663.1_pt1 | contig 10590 bp, 8 predicted proteins | sample 1550541 | NCBI WGS metagenome assembly FLSK01 (sample SAMEA4031773, study PRJEB14383) | metagenome | biome: human; feature: oral; material: saliva | place: Philippines | collected 2014
TCTTCATCATCAGCAACTATAAGTTTAAGATGTCCATCTCTTGTAATTGGTTTATTTACTTCGATATAGTCGTCATCTAATTTTGCAGAAATAACTTTTTTCTTAAGACTTACACTGATACTTTCAGCAATTTCTAACGGTGTTTTATTATCATATTCTCTTACATTTCCATCTGGAAAAACTAATTTAGCCATATTAAGGTCTCCTTCTTTTTTATGTATACTTAGTCTAACTTATAAAAAATAAAAAGTCCCTCCTCTAGCAAAGGCTAAAGAAGGGACGAATAATTTCGTGGTACCACCCAAATTCGAAGTAATTTACTTCCTCTTTGTGAATAAAGCTCACTAACTATATTATACTTATAACTAGGTAGTAATATATAACGCTTATAGATATTTTCAGCACCATACCCTCTCTTAAATAAGTTAGATATATATCGTATCCTAAGTATACTTTTTTTATTTCATTAATGTAATTCTAGCACAAAGACGAATGAATTTCAAGGGTAAATTCATTCGTCTTATTATTTTCTATTTATTTTTTTTCCAATAACCCCTAATTCCAGTTACAGTAAATATCAAAATTAATAGCATAAAAATATAGTTTTTTAAACTAAAATACTTAGAAGCTTCTGTAGTTATTATTTCTAGTTTTTTATCTATACCATTTTCTTTCTTAACATCCATATTTGTTTTTTCAAATTTACTTAAGTCTGAATCACTTATTTTAGTATTTTTGACTGCAACATAATAAATATATTTTAAATCATTTAATGGACTAATATCACTTACTGCAGTATTAGAAATATCTAAACTTGATAGATGTTGAACTGTTCTTAGTACATTAATATCTTTTAATGCTATATTATCATTTAACATTAATCTATATAAATATCTTTTTCCATCTAATGGTGTAATATCTTCTATATTATTTTTATACAGGAGCAATTCTTCTAAATTATCCAAATCTTTAAGAGGTCCTATATCTCTAATATCATTTTTATCTAAATACAGTGTTCTTAAAGTTTTTAGATTCCCCAGAGGTTTTAAATCTTTAATAGCATTTTCTTCAGCAACTAGGCTTTCTAGTTTTTTCGCATTCTGTAAAAATGTTATATTGTCTAGACCTATTCCAGAAATATTTAAACTTCTTATATTATCCAATTTTAAATTATTAGGTAAATAATCTTTTAATACACTATTCATAGAAATATCTAATGATTCAACATTAAGGTTATTTAGAAAATCTAAATTATTCATTAAATTCTTTCTCAACACTAACTGTCTTAATTTTTTAAGTTTACCTAAACTTTCTGGATTTTTGATTTTATTATTAGTTAAATCTAAATCCTCTATATTTTCTAATTTCTCTAATGGTGTTAAATCTTCAATAAAGTTATTAGATAAATTTAAGTTTTTCACATTAGTAGCATGTTCTAATCCTTTTAGAGAAAAAATATTTTTCCAAGGTAAAGATAAACTAGTAAACTGTTTCATCATATCTACAGTTATTTCTTTACCTGTAAAATTTTTATTAATATGAAACTTGTAGTATTCTAGTAAAGCTTCTTTTAAATTCAAATCATCAAACTGTATTTTCTCACCATTCTCTATTTCAGAAAAATTCTTTTCACCAAAAGGTACATAAATATCATTTGCTGCTACAGTTGGTGCTACTGTTAATCCAAGAACCATAGCTACAAGAGTTTTACATATTACTTTTTTCATTCTTTTCCTCTTTTGTTTTTTTATATTCTATTATTTTATTTCTAAAAATAATTAATCCATAAGCTGCTACTGGTATTAAAAACACAAAGTATGGGAATACATATCTACTTTTTGCTTCCCATATCATATGGAATAACGTTCCTCCAACAAAAGCAACAGGTATAATAGTTAGAACTTCCTCTTTTTTTCTAAAAATATTTACCGCAAAAATAAAGCTAAAACTATAAACAAATACTTGAAATACTTTCATTATAAACATCAACACATGATGTGTTTCATTGAAGTAAATTTGTTTTATAAAAAAGTCTTTAACTTTCTCTAATGTTGTCTCGTTATCAAAGTTTCTTTGTGGAGCAGTTACTAATAGACTCTGAAAAGAAGGCTCTATAAATTGATTTTCATACTTTCTCTCATAAAAATCAAAAGCATACCTTGGATTATTTCTAAAAACTGTAAGTCTTTGTTTTATTGAGTCTTTAGAAATTTCTGTGATACGTTCTGCATCAAAATCTTCTTCTGGCATAATATCATAGTTAAACCTATTCCACCAGCCAGCTTCCCTATCACCTTCTTGCATTCCCATAGCAATCCATGTTATTTTTGGTACACCCGGTGCTATTTCTTTTTGACTAGTTGCTTCATAATAATTATAAATTATACTTTTAGATGCAGTCATTAAAAATAAACAACTCAATATAAAGGCTAAAATCTTTTTATCTTTTTTTCTAATAAAATATATTACTGCAGCTGTAAAGATAGCTATCATATGTATCATATTATTTCCAATAAATAATATTGCAATGTTAATACTTATTGCACTAACTACCAATAAATACCACTCTTTTTGTTTTGTATATTTTATGAAATAGTAATATGCTACTAGAGTAAGAAACATTCCAGGCAATATTCCGTACACAAAAGCTACATAAAACACTAGCGGAAAACATAAAGCACTTAATATCACAACTAGATAGTTTGTATCTTCATCCTCAAATAATATATTTGATATTTTATATAACATAAAGATAATAAAACTTATTGAGAAACTCTGCATTATATATAATATGAAAGTTGCTCGTCCAAATAACGATAGTATTATTTGAAAGATAAACACTGTTGTTATTTGGTGTGAATAAATATATAAATAATTATTTCCTTTTTCAAGACCACTATAATTACCTCTTATGAAATTATTAGCCTGATCAATTACATTAAAAGGATCAAATTGCACATAGTCACGACGTAAAATAGCAAATAGAATACTAATTATAAAACTATAAATCATTACAATTAAAACTAATCTCTTTACACTTATAATTTTTTTAAAATATCTAGCTAATATTAAGATAACTATACTAAATATTATTAGGAAAATAATATTTAGTATAGCATTGTCGTTCTCATAAAATAGTGTTTCTTGATAATCTTTAGGAAATATAGCTGTCTTTGTTAATACTAATAAAGTATTTAATCCCATTAGTATAAAGAAAATTACAGCAATTACTTTTACAAAAAAGTTAGGTAATTTTTGCATTATTTCCTTAATCATAGATTATTCCTTCTCATTTTTTTCTTTATTTAAAAATTGTTCAATGATAAATCTTGGACGTTCTTTTGTTTCTAGATAAATTTTACCTACATACTCTCCAACAATACCTAATGAAATCATAATCATTCCACCGATAAACCACATAGATATCATCATACTAGACCACCCTGGTCTTGCAAATCCTGCAAAATAGCTATATAGAGTATAGAAGAATACTAGTGTTGCTATGAAAATCATAAGCGCCCCACCTACAGTTATAAATCTTATTAACTTAACTGAAAGTGACGTAATTCCTTCAAATGCGAAAGCTAACATTTTTGATAATGGATACTTACTTTCTCCTGCAAATCGCTCTGCTCTTTCGTAAGTAACTATATCATTTGGGTATCCTATCATAGGTACTATACCACGTAAGAATAGATTAACTTCTTTAAATTCAGCTAATCCATTTAATGCACGTCTACTCATCAATCTATAGTCAGCATGGTTAAATACCGTATTTGCACCTAATTTTTCCATAACACGATAGAATGCTTCAGCAGTAAATCGTTTAAAGAATGTATCAGTAGTACGAGCAGATCTCACACCATAAACAATGTCACATCCTGCTAAATACTTTTTCATCATTTCATCCATTGCATTAATATCATCTTGTAGGTCAGCATCCATAGATATACTAACATCACAATGATCTTTAACCGTCATTAAACCAGCTAACAATGCATTTTGGTGTCCACGGTTTCTACTAAGGTTTATTCCACTAAATAATGGATTGTTTTTATGAAGTTCTTCAATAATTTCCCACGTTTTATCTTTAGAACCATCATTTACTAAAACAACTCGACTTTCAGGTGAAATTAAATCTTCTTCAATCATCGAATTCATTTTATCTTCTAATCTTTTTGCAGTTTCATTTAATACCTCTTCTTCATTATAACAAGGTATAACTACATATAACTTTTTCATCGCTAATCTCCTATTTTTATTTTTTACTTATAGCTTTATTTAATCTATTTAATAAAGCCACATTTTCTTTATTTTCTTTTATTGGTAATATATATATTTCTTTTATATTTTCTTCATCAAACTCTCTTAGAATATTATATAAATTTTTATTAGATTGTTCAACACTTTTCTCAGAATCTGCTAAATATTTTATGGATATGTTTAATCCCTTTAGTTTATTTTTATAATTATCATATGTTATAAACCCTGTTTCTTTACCCTTAGTTTTTAACAATTCTAGCAAGTCTTTAAAAGAATGTCTATATAAAATCAATTCTGCTTCTGGTGAATAATGTCTATATTTCATTCCAGGAGCTATCGGAGCCTGATTTTCGCTAATTATCTCGTCATTATATACTACGCTACCCTCTCCTAAGACATTTTCTATATCTTCTTTAGTAATATCTCCTGGTCTAGCTATTATAAGTGGGGTTCTAGTACAATCAATTACTGTACTCTCTAAGCCAATATCTGATTGTTGATCTTCAATTATAACATCAATTCGCCCATTTAAATCATGATACACATGTTCATATTTGGTTGGCGATGGTTTACCACTTGTGTTTGCACTTGGTGCTGCTAAAAGAACTTTTGTTTCCTTTAATATTTCTCGTGCAGTAGTGTTAGAAGGCATTCTTACAGCTAACGTATTAAGTCCGGCAGTAACATTTTTCGAAATACCATTGTTTTCAATAGCATTTAATATTAATGTCATAGGTCCTGGCCAAAACTTATCTATTAATACTCCTACTCTATCGTCAGCATAGTCAACAATGTTATCTAGTTGTTTAACATCATAAAAATGGACTATTAGGGGATTATCACTAGGTCTACCTTTTGCCTCATAAATTTTTGATATTGCTTTATCACTAGTTGCATCAGCACTTAAGCCATAAACAGTTTCTGTAGGAATTGCTACTAGTTTATCACTTTTATAATACTGTCGTAACTTTTTGTATATTTCTGCTTTATTTTTACTTTTAGAAATATTTATTATTTCTGTATCCATAGAATCTCCTTTATTGTATTTAACGTAAACATATCTAATAAAATTTATTTTAAGATAATAAATACTGTAGTTACAATTATTAATAAATAACTCAAATAGTCAAATTTATCATATTTAAGTTTCTTATACTTACTCCTTTTAATTGTTGTACTATATCCTCTTACTTCCATTGCAGTAGCAAGCTCATCGGCTCTTTTTAGAGTTGCTATAAATAAAGGTATCAATATTGGAATGAACTTCTTCACTTTTTGCATTAAACTTCCTTCATTAAAATCAGAACCTCTCGAAACCTGTGCATTTATTATTCTGTTTGTTTCTTCTATTATAGTTGGAATAAATCTTAAAGATATAGATAGTACTAATGCAAAAGTAGAAATTGGAACACCTATTACCTTAAGAAACCCTAAACTCTTCTCTATTGCATGAGTTATTTGACTTGGAGATGTTGTAGCCATAAACACTACCATTACCATAACAACAAGAATAAATCTTATAGTTATTAATAAAATTCCTAATAAAGCACCACTATATATTTTCATAAAAGAAAGGTCTAATACTACACTTCCTGATTTATTAAAAAAAATATGTACCAATGAAGTAAATACAATCAGAACTATAATTGATTTTACACTTGATAACAACATATTAAAGCTCGTTTTTGACAAAAATGCAACTGTTATAAAGATTAAAAACAATAATGAAAATTCGGCTATACTATGAGCTATAAATATATCCACTAAATATACTATTACAAAAAATAGTTTTGTTCTCGGATCAAGATTATGAATAACTGTATCTAGCGGTATGTATTTACTTATTAAAGAATTATTCATTTACTTCTATCTCCTATTAAAAGTTTTACACTTTCTATCATTTCTTTATAACATCGAGGAAATGGGATAACTATCCCTTTACTTTTTAGTTCTTTATAGAACTTTAATACTTCTGGTAGATCTAAAGAATTCTTTTCAAGTATTTGCTTATTTGAAAATAACTCTTCTGCTGTCCCTGAAAAATCTAGTTCCCCTTTATTTAAAACAAATATCTTATCTGCATATTTCAAAACATAATCCATATTGTGTGTAACTAGCACAATTGTCATATTTTTCTTCTGTTGCAATTCTTTTATTAAGTTCATAATATCTTCTCTACTTTTATAATCCAATCCAACAGTTGGTTCATCTAAAATTAAAACTTTCGGATTTAGCGCCAATATTCCACATAAAGCAACTTTTCTCATTTCTCCACCTGAAAGTTCAAAAGGTGATTTTTCAAGATAATCTTCGCTTAGCCCTACTAACTTCACAAGCTCTATAGCATTCTTTCGAGCTTCCTTCTCATTTACTCCATAATTTAATGGTGCAAACATAATATCTTTCAAAACAGTAGTTTCAAAAAGCTGTTGTTCTGAAAATTGAAATAGTACAGCAACATCTTTCCTAATTTCTCTTAGTTTTTTTGCTAATTCTTTTTTTTCTCTTTTATTTTTTGGAAAAGTAATTATAGTATCGTCTACAATTACTTCACCACTATTTGGTACTAGTAACCCATTAATATGCTCGATTAACGTAGATTTTCCACTACCTGTTTTACCTACTATAACGTTATATGCTCGCTCTTTTAATTTCAAAGTTACATTTTTTAAAACTCTTTTTTCAAAAACTGTCCCTTTATTGTAAGTGTAGTCTATATTATTTAGATTAATTTGCATATTTTTTCTACTACACTCCCTTCATCTTCGGTAATATTGAAAATTTTTGAACCTAGTTGGTCATTTAATTCATTTTTTACCCTTTCTAAAAATGGAGTTTCTAAATTAAACTTATCTAGTATATCAGGTTCAGCATACAACATATTATAGTTTCCAGTAAATACAATTTTACCTTTATTCATAATCTCTATATAATCAGAATAAATACTTTCCTCAGCATCGTGAGTTATTGAGATAATTGTTATCTCATTTTCTTTATTAATTTTTTTTATATACTGCAAAATTGATTTTCTAGCCTTAGGATCAAGCATACTAGTCGCTTCATCTAAAATCAGTATTTGAGGATTTAAAGCTAATGCTGAAGCTATTGCTACACGTTGTTTTTGACCTCCAGAAAGAGACACAGGTTCATACTTTCTATACTCAAGCATATCGACCGCTTCTAATGATTTTTCAATAATACTATCCATTAGTTCAGTTGGTATATTTCTATTTTCTAAACCGAAAGCAATATCCTCTTCAACAGTGGCTCCTACAAATTGATTATCTGGATTTTGAAAGACAACTGCTATACTATTTCTAATTTCATCATATACTTCTTCAGTATATTCAGTACCGTTTATTAGTATCTTTCCATCAGTAGGCTTATGTTGTCCGTATAATAACTTCATTAATGTGGACTTTCCACTTCCGTTTTCTCCTAATATACTAGTCCAACTACCTTTCTTTATATTAAGATTTATATTTTCTAGTACATTTTTTGTTGAATTAGAATACTTAAAAAATACATTCTCAAATTTTATCATTATCTTTACCTACTTCTTTAAAACATCATTTCATTATATCAAATTCCACCATTTTTCACAAATTTTAACTTTTAAATTAGCTCTATATTAACTTTTAACACATATACTATTAAACTTAAAAAATAATCATATCCATAATTTATATATCAATATTAAGTCTTGTTTTAATAGCTTCAATTGTTTTTTCATAGTTTTCTATGAAAAATGTATCTGGTTCACTATCAAGAATTAAAAGTTTGTCTTCAAAACCATCTCTTTTTAGTAACTCAATAAGGTGATTAGTAAAATCATCTCGAATGTCCTGACTTGACATACTCATGTCACGAAAACCATCATTAACATATACAGATTTTGGTGGAATTAAAACTATCAGATCCCATTTTTCTTTTGAAACGGCAACCTTATATGATAAGTTAAGTGCTTGATATTCTTCCTCTGAAATAACATCCTTAAGATAGTAGTCTACATAAGCCATAGTTACAGTAGCATTAGTATCAACAAACACAATACCCGAATGACTACCACTATCGATAATGTTTGAAGTTTGATGATTTTGATAAGCAAAAAGACGAATATAATCATTAGTGTCTAATTCATCATCACGAACATTATGTACCCCCTGATAATAACGTGCATATTCTAATGATACAGGCGCATTAAAAATTCGGCCTAAATCTTTTATAAGTGTTGTCTTCCCTCCCGAAGCTGAACCTACTACCAACACTTTTTTTGTAAAATGACGTCGAAAAGGTTTAGTAATATAGCGCCAGTGAGCTAAAGGTTTTTTAAGAATTTCAGCACTTGATACTGGGATTATACTTTTATCAATTATTTTAATACCTACTTCTTTTTTTATAATTGAATCAGAAGACTCAGTATCACTTTTTCCTAAAAGATATTCATCATTAAATACATTTTCAAAATAGCTAAGTAACGGCTTTTGATCCTTTTCTTCTCCTACATAAAATGTAATCTTTTCAAATTGATAATCTGTATTGTCTTTAATAAGTTCATGTAAAATTTTAAACCAATTTTCCAAACCATTCTGTTCTGAAATAATTCCTTCTTCATCAAGTTTATCCACAACTACCAATTCATCATCATGAAATACTTCTCGCACATAACGAAAACGTCTTTTAAGATGAAGTCCTACACGTGTCCCACGGTCTTCTTCAGTATTTGTACCAGAAACAACTACTAAAGCTGCATCATTTTCTCGTTTAGCTCTTGTTATAAGATCTACGTGTCCTATATGCATTGGGGCAAAAGTTCCAAACACCACAGCTAAATTTTTTGTTTTTAATAATTTATGTTTCATATTCTAAATTCCTTTTGATATTATTTTTATACATTCAGTAAATTATTAAGTATTAAAAAATAATTAATTATTTCTTTATTATTATAACATAATCTATTACTTTTATTTACTATACTGTTGTAATTATTTAAATCTAATCTTCTAAATTATACAAACTATTAAATATTCAACAAGACTTAAGGTATATTAGACCAATGTAATGGTAAACAACATAAAAAAACATGAGGGTATGTCTTAAAAAGCATACTCTCATGTTTTTTTAATCGTTAACTATTATAATTTGTTCGATTTAATTTATTTTAACTTACTTATTTTCCAAATAGTCTTTGAATATCATTCCAAGTAACAGCTAACATTAATGCTACCATTAATAATCCAAATGTTATCGTCATATAATATTGAGCCTTTTTATTAATTGGTTTCTTAAATATAGCTTCATATATAACGAAAATTATTCTACCACCATCTAGTACTGGAATTGGAATTAAATTCATTAAACCTAAGTTTACACTTAAGATTCCAGTCCATTGAAGTGTAGTTACTAATCCACTTTTGGCTGCACTACTAGACATTTCGTATATAGCTACTGGTCCACCTAATTGATTTAGGCTAAAGCCACCAGTAAATAATGAAACAAATAAATTAATTATAGCTGTGAATATTAAGGTACCATAGTGTAAAGTCTCTTGTAAACCATATTTTATAGAATCTACAAAACCTTTTTTAGTTTCTTGGTATTTTCCTATACCTACTTTATAAGTTTTTACTTCTTCACCTTTTTTATTTTTTGTAACTTCTTCTTTTGGTGTTACTTTAACTTCTTGTATAGAACCATCTCTATTTACTTTTAAAGTTAATTCTTGACCATTAGATTCTTTAATTTTTTCAACAAAGCCTGTCCAAGTAGAAACAGATTGACCATTAACCTCAGTAATCGTATCTCCAGCTCTTAGTCCCGCTGTTTGTGCTGGTGAATTATCAGCCACAACTCCTAATTTTGCATCATCATTATTGACCGGCACACCTGTATAAAAAGCTAATCCAATAAAAATTACAGCTGCTAAAAAGAAGTTCATCAGTGGTCCCGCAAAAAGTGTCCAGAATTTTTTACCCCAAGAATGAGAAGAAAACATTCTATCTAATGGTGCAATTTGTTCTTCCATACCACCAAATACTACACAAGCATCTTTTCTTACTTCAAAATACTCTGATTCATCTCCAACAAATCCTCTAATAAACAATTTTTCTGTTAAATCAAAATCTTCTAGGTGAATTGGCAAAAGTTCCATATCATTTGATTCATCTAAAATAATTTTTTCAACTTTATCTTCTTTGTCTAATTTTAATCTGATATTCATTCCTTTTTTTAAGTCATACATTGAAACATCATTATTAAAATCAAAAACATTATCAGGCATTTTAACATATCCACCGAGTGGAAGTAGTCTAATAGTAAAATTTGTTT
>FLSK01050395.1_pt1 | contig 10520 bp, 10 predicted proteins | sample 1550541 | NCBI WGS metagenome assembly FLSK01 (sample SAMEA4031773, study PRJEB14383) | metagenome | biome: human; feature: oral; material: saliva | place: Philippines | collected 2014
CCCAATACGCGTTCGCGGATGATGTCGGAGTTTTCACCGATACCGCCGGTGAAGACCAATGCGTCCAAACCGCCTGCCGCTACTGTCATGCTGCCGATGTATTTAGCCAAGCGGTAGATGAACATTTCCAGAGCCAGTTTGGCGCCCGGATGACCTTTGGCAGCTTCTTCTTCAATGGTACGGCAGTCGTTGGACAAACCGGAGATACCGAGCAGGCCGGATTTTTTGTTCAGCATTTCGGTAATTTGGGAAATGGTCATGTTGGCGTTTTCAGCCAAGAAACTGAAAACTGAAGGGTCGATATCGCCGCTGCGTGTACCCATTACCAAACCTTCCAGCGGAGTCAGGCCCATGCTGGTATCTTTACATTCGCCGTTGGCAACTGCCGCAATAGATGCGCCGTTACCCAAGTGGGCAATAACCATGCGCAAATCTTTTTTGTCTTTGCCGAGGAAGCGTGCAGTTTCATCAGAAACGAAGCGGTAGCTGGTACCATGCGCACCGTAGCGGCGCAAGCCGTATTTTTCATACAATTCATGTGGAACAGCGTATTTATAAGCGTGTTCAGGCATGGTTTGATGGAAGGCGGTGTCGAATACGACAACGTTCGGCAGGCCTTTGAAAATGGTCTGTGCGGCACGCAGGCCCAAAAGGTGGGCAGGGTTGTGCAAAGGAGCGAGCGGAATGCATTTTTCAATACCGGCAATGACTTCGTCTGTAACCAAAATGGATTCGCTGTACAATTCGCCGCCGCTTACCACGCGGTGACCGATCGCACCGATACGGGTGTCGAGGCCGTGGGCTTTGAGCTCGTCCATCAGTGCTTCTACCGCGCCGGTATGGTCTGGCTTGGCAGCCAATTCAACTTTATGTTTTTCGCCGTTGAATTTGAAGGTGATGTAGGCATCAGGCAGATTGAGTTTTTCTGCCAGGCAGCTCAGCAATACTTCGCCGCTGTCGTTATCCAATACGGCACCTTTGAGGGAAGAGCTGCCGCAGTTCAAAACCAAGATTAATTTTTGTGTCATTTTATGCTCCTTGAGGTTTCAGACGGCATTTTTGTCGGAACCTTACTGCTGCTCCGGCTATGTTGCACCCCTTGTGGGACGTAGTGGGTAGCGGTCTGAACAGATTAACAAAGTAAACGCCGTATTCTAACAAAAAATGTAATCGGCTGCTTGATTTAATATTTGATGTAAAATGGACGGAATTTTATTTTAGGCCGTCTGAAAAAATGACGGCGGTTTTGAAGATTTCCCGATATGCATTATTTCAGTATCCACACTCAAGACGGCGAACACGCCGGATTTTTTATTATGTTGGCAGATGATGAATCGCAAAATCCGCCGCAAAGCGGACGCTTCGCAATCAAGCTGCAAAGTGAAGACGCAGCCGCAACGGCGGTATTGTCGCCTTTCGAGCAAACCGATATTCCGCAATACTGGCGCGTGGTTAAAGACCGTATCGAATTGTTTTTTGACGATAAAAACATCGGCGCGCTGCGCAACGAATACCTGACCGTCAGCGGCAAAACCTTTATCCTGACCGATTTGACCGGAGCGATGTAATGGAAAGTATGTTTATCCTTGTCCCCATCAGCATTATTTTGGCCTTTATCATTGGCTGGTTTTTCTGGTGGTCGGGTAAAAACGGGCAGTTTGACGACCTTGAAGGACCTGCACACCGCATTTTGATGGACGACGACTCCACTGAAAAACTGATCGAAAAAGACGAAGACAAAGAATCCGAACAATGAGCCTTAAAAAAGACAATCTGAATTTCCACACGACCCGCCGTTTTGCGCCGCTCTTTGGGACGCAGTTTTTGGGCGCGTTTAACGATAATGTGTTCAAAACCGCATTATTCGTGATGATCAGTTTTTACGGTTTGGGCAAAAACGACTTTCTGCCGTCCAGCCAAATGCTGAACTTGGGCGCGATGCTGTTTATCCTGCCCTATTTCCTGTTTTCCGCGCTGTCAGGACAGCTGAGCAACAAATTCGACAAAGCCGTTTTGGCGCGCTGGATCAAGCTGTTGGAAATCATCATTATGGCAGTGGCGGCATATGGCTTCTACATCCAATCCGCGCCTTTACTTTTAATCTGCCTGTTTTGCATGGGTACGCAATCAACCTTGTTCGGCCCGCTGAAATATGCCATTTTGCCCGATTACCTCAACGACAAAGAGCTGATTATGGGCAACAGCCTGATTGAATCGGGTACGTTTATTGCCATTTTGCTCGGCCAAATTTTGGGCACGGCAGTCGCAGGCGTTCCACCGTATATTGTTGGCGGTTTGGTGTTATTGGTCGCTATCGGCGGCACGATGACCAGCCTGTTTATGCCGTCTGTAGCCGCTAAAATGCCGGACACAAAAATTGAATGGAACATCATCAAAGGCACGAATTCGCTGATTCGTGAAGCGGCGGCCGACCGCCCTGTATTCACTTCCATCATCGGTATTTCATGGTTTTGGTTTGTCGGCTCGGTTTATACCACCCAACTGCCGACGTTCACGCAAATCCATTTGGGCGGCAACGATAATGTGTTCAACCTGATGTTGGCGTTGTTCTCCATCGGCATCGCCATCGGCTCGGTGTTATGCGCCAAACTCAGCCACGAGCGCCTAATTTTGGGCTTAGTCACCATCGGCACCCTGGGGCTAACGGTCTGTGGATTATTGTTGGTATGGCTGACCCAAGGCCAACGCTTTACCGAATTAAACGGCATTATTTGGTTCTTATCGCAAGCCAAGGCGTATCCGATTATGCTCGTCATGTCGGCCATCGGCTTTTTCGGCGGCTTTTTCTCCGTACCGCTCTACACTTGGCTGCAAACCGCCAGCAGCGAAACCTTCCGCGCCCACGCCGTCGCCGCCAACAACATCATCAACGGTGTGTTTATGGTGTCGGCTGCCATTTTGAGCGCGGTTTTGCTGATGTTGTTCGACAGCATTACGCTGCTGTATTTGATTGTTGCCGTGGGTAATCTTCCGTTGATTGTTTACCTCATCAAACGTGAACCAAAATTTATCGGGGATTTGACCGCTTTGTTGAAAATCAGCAAATAAGGCCGTCTGAAATGTATCCCCACCATGCACATTTTCCCCAAACAAGCGTGTGCAAAGGCTGTGAATAAGTCAGCTTAATAATTGATATTTCAAAGCAAAACGATATTTGATTAATTTTTAGGCAGTTTATTAAAGGCCGTCTGAAACCTTTTTCAGACGGCCTGAGAGTATAATGACCACCTACCTTATAGTTCCCAAACGATATGATTTATCCATGGCATGAAACCCAATGGCAACAGCTCGCCGCCCATTGGCAAAACCGTCCCAACGCCTGGCTGTTTACCGGCAAAGAAAATACCGGCAAAACCGAATTTGCCCGCTTTGTCGCTCAGGCATTGCTGTGCGAATCGCCCAAGCCCGGTCATGAACCCTGCGGCGAGTGCGCTTCGTGCCATTTGTTCAGCCAAAACACCCATCCCGACTTTTACGAACTCACGCCGGAAATTCCCGAAGGCGAGGCAACAGGACGCAAACTCCTGCAAATCAAAATCGATGCCGTGCGCGATATTGTGGAAAACATTTACCTGACCGCTGTCCGCGGCGGACTGCGCGTGGTATTAGTGCATCCGGCGGAAAGTATGAACACACAGGCGGCAAACGGTTTGTTAAAAGCTTTGGAAGAGCCGCCGCAACACGTTGTTTTCCTGCTCGTTACCCATGCGCGCGACAAACTCCTGCCAACCATCAAAAGCCGTTGCCGCCAGATGGTGCTGCCCTCGCCTACCCATGAACAGGCTGCGGCATACCTGCGCCAACAGGGCGTGGAAAATGCCGAAGCCATGTTGGCATTCCACAGCGGCGCGCCTTTATTCACGCCGACTCCCGAATTGGACGTATTACGCGAAGAGTTGCTGACGCTGCTGGCTGCACCGCGCCTGTTGGCCATACTCGACTACGCCGCCGCGTTCGACAAACAAAAGCAACCGCTGGCCGTTTTCATCGACTGGCTGCAAAAATGGCTGATAGATGTCGGCTTGGCACAACAAAACATGGCGCCGCTTTATTATCCGCACCATGCCCAAGCCCTGCTTCAGACGGCCTCTAAAACCGATTCACGCAAGCTGTTTGCCCTATTGGGCCGTCTGAACGCGCTCAACCCTTACGGATACCATACCTTGAGTGTTAAAATGCAGCTTGAGTATCTGCTTATCGAATATTTGGATTTTTGGCAAAACAAACCCTAACAGGTAATATAATGATGAATAAAAAAGACATTCCGGCGAAGATGTTGGCCTTGCAACTCAAAGACCCCAATCTGTTGTACAACTGCTATATGCCGTTTTTAGAACACGGCGGCCTGTTCGTACCGACCGATGACGTATTCTCCCTAGGCGAAGACATTCTCTTGGCCGTGGAAATCGCCGACTATCCCAAACGCTTCCTGCCAACCAAAGTCGTTTGGATCAATCCGGCGCGCACTTCAGCCCATCGCCCAAAAGGCGTAGGCCTTGCATTCTCCGAACACGAAAGCTGCCTGCAGGCAAAAAACCTGATCGAAGCCGAGCTTGGCCCGCGCCTGCGCAGCGACCGCACTACTTTTACCCTGTAATACCATGTATTTAATCGATTCACATTGCCATCTCAACTTTGACGGCTTAAAAGACCGCCTGCCCGAAGTCTTTGCCAATATGGAAGCGCAAAGCGTCAAGCAGGCGCTTGCCATCAGCGTCAGCAAACAAAGTTTTGCCGAAGTCTTCGACATTGCTCAGGCAAACGACCACATCTACTGCACCATCGGCATACATCCCGACAGCCAAGAAGCGGAAGAATTTACCATTGCAGAAATGGTAGAGGCAGCCAAACATCCCAAAATCGTCGGTATCGGCGAAACCGGTTTGGACTATTACTGGTGCAAAGGCGATTTGTCATGGCAACATCAACGCTTTGCCGACCATATCCAAGCCGCCAACGAAAGCGACCTGCCCGTTATCGTCCACACGCGCGATGCGGCCGAAGACACGTTGCGGATTTTGAAAGAATGCCACACCAACTCCGGCGTGATTCACTGCTTCTCTGAAGACGTTGCCTTTGCCAAAGCCGCTTTGGATTTAGGCATGTACATCTCCTTCTCCGGCATTGTGACGTTTAAAAACGCGCCGCTGATACAGGAAGCCGCCAAATACGTCCCTGCCGATAGAATCTTGGTAGAAACCGATGCACCCTTCCTCGCGCCTGTTCCCAAACGCGGCAAACAAAACGAGCCTTCCTACGTCCGCTATACAGCCGAGTTCTTAGCCAATCTGCGCGGCGAGAGCTTGGAAACATTGGCACAAAACACCAGCGACAATTTCTATCGCCTGTTTAAGAAAGTACCCGATAGCCGTCTGAACAATGGCTAAGCCTAAAGCTTCTACCATCGGCTCTGCCTAACCGTCAGCCGGGTTCTGCCTCAAACTCAGCGGTGAACTCGAAATGACCCGAGACAGAAACGCAATCGGCTTGCGCTATCTTCCGAACGGCCAGACTTTTGAAGAATGGGAATTTTCCCATCAACACAATAAATAAGTTTAAATTCAAAATATTGCTTTCCTAAGCCCAGCAAAGCTCAAGGCCGTCTGAAAGTATTTTCAGACGGCCTCTTGCTTATTTTACCGATAGGATGTAAAACCTATCCTTCGAAATAAACGGTTCATCGAAACCGTACATCAATCGACACAATATGGACACAAACTCCGAAATGCACACCCACCCTAATTTTTACGCTATGCTGACTGCAGCCTGCCAAAAAAACGGTAAAGGCACAGTCATTTTCAACGACAAAGAAAAAATCAGCTATTCCTCCCTCAAACGCGAAGTAGAAACCGTCGCCGCCTATCTGCAACACCAAGGCGTACAATATGGCGACAGGGTCGCCCTTGTCGTTTCCAACTCTCCCGAATTTATTGCCGCCTATTTCGCCATTACTTCCATCGGTGCGGTAGCCGTCCCACTCAATGTCTTTTTGAAAAGCGAAGAATTTTCCTACATCCTTAATGACTGCGGCGCACGCTTTATGTTCGCCTCTGCGCCGTTGGCCAAAGAACTCAAAAACATCAAAGCCAAAACCAAAGTCAATAAAATCATCTGGATTGGCGAAACCAAAGCCGCCAGTGGTGATGACAGCTATTTCGATGCCGCGCGTACATTCCCCGGCAAGCCGAATCTGAGCCGTCAGCCGTCAGCCGACGATTTGGCGCACATTATCTACACCTCCGGCACAACCGGCCACCCCAAAGGCGCATTAATCAGTTATAGCAACCTGTTTTCCAACCTTTCGGGCATCGAACAAATTTTCCAAATTTCGCAAAAAGACCGCTTCGTCGTCTTCTTGCCCATGTTCCACAGCTTTACGCTGACCACCATGGTTTTGCTGCCGATATATCAAGCCTGCTCGATTATTTTGGTCAAATCCGTCTTCCCGTTCTCCAACGTGTTGAAACAGGTTTTGCTCAAACGCGCTACCATTTTCCTCGGCGTACCGGCTATTTACACTGCCATGAGCAAAGCCAAAATCCCTTGGTATTTCAGATGGTTTAACCGCGTCCGCCTGTTTATCAGCGGCGGCGCGCCTCTGGCCGAACAAACCATTGACGACTTCAAAGCCAAATTCCCGCGTGCCAAATTGTTGGAAGGCTACGGCTTGAGCGAATGCTCGCCCGTTGTTGCCGTCAATACGCCCGAACGCCAAAAAACCGCCAGCGTCGGTGTTGCCCTGCCCGGCTTGACCGTGAAAGCCGTCGATGACGAATTAATCGAAGTGCCGCGCGGCGAAGTGGGCGAACTCATCATCAAAGGCGGCTCAGTGATGCAAGGCTACCTCAACATGCCTGACGCCACAGATGAAACCATTGTCAACGGTTGGCTGAAAACCGGCGACTTCGTCACCATAGACGAAGACGGCTTTATCTTCATCGTCGACCGCAAAAAAGACCTGATTATCTCCAAAGGCCAAAACGTCTATCCGCGCGAAATCGAAGAAGCCATCTACAAACTCGAAGCTGTGGAAGCTGCCGCCGTAATCGGCGTGAAAGACCAATACGCCGATGAAGAAATCATTGCCTTTATCCAACTCAAAGAAGGCATGAAACTGGAAGAAGCCGAAGTCCGCAGCCACCTGCGCGGCCTGTTGGCAAACTTTAAAATCCCCAAACAAATCATCTTCCAAGACGAGCTGCCGCGCAATGCCACCGGCAAAGTATTAAAACGCAAACTCAAAGAACAGTTTCAAGACTAAACCGCTGTTTCAGACGGCCCCTTGATTCATGCAGGCCGTCTGAAAACCTGTCATCAACAAACTTTTCAGACGGCCACGACCATGACGACACCTATACTCGAAATCGAAAACCTAAACGGCTCCTTTCCGAGCAAGCAAGTCCTGCACGATATCAACCTGACCTTGCAACCCGGCCGCAAGCTGGCATTGGTCGGCGAGAGCGGCAGCGGCAAAACCGTATTGTCGCAAGGCATTATGCGCCTGAATCCGATGGTTACCTTTGAAGGCAGTCTGAAATATTGCGGAACCGATCTGCTGACCCAGCCCGAACGCGCCCTGCAAAAATTACGCGGCCGCGAAATCGGCATGGTGTTTCAAGAACCCATGACCGCCCTCAACCCTGTCATGCGTGTCGGCGAACAAATCGCCGAAGTCCTGTCCCTGCATTTGGGTTTGGATAAAAAACAGGCATGGGCGCGCGCTATCGAACTTCTGGACGAAACCGGCATCCACCAGCCCGAGCAAAAAGCCCAAGCCTACCCTTTCCAACTTTCCGGCGGCCAACGCCAACGCGCCATGATTGCCATGGCCGTATCAGCCCAGCCCAAGCTCCTGATTGCCGACGAACCGACCACCGCTTTGGACGTTGCCGTTCAAGCCCAAATCCTCGACCTGCTCTCACGCCTGCAGGAAGAACACGGCATGACCATGCTCTACATTACGCACGACTTAAACCTTGTGCGCCGTTTTGCCGACGATGTCGCCGTTATGCGCAACGGCCGTATCCTCGAAACCGGCAAAGCAACCGAAGTCTTCGCCAATCCGCAGCATGAATACACCAAAATGCTGCTCAATGCCGGCACAACGCGACGCGTCGCCCCCTTGCCTGAAAACCCTGCCACCGTCCTTAAGGCCGAACAAATCGCCTTCTCCGTCAAAGAATCGGACGGCTGGTTTAAAAAACGCGACAAAACTATTCTCAACCCCATTTCTTTCGACCTCAAATCCGGCGAAACCTTAGGTATCATCGGCGAAAGTGGTTGCGGCAAAACCACGCTGGCGAAAGCCGTTATGCACCTTATCGATTCCGAAGGCAGTCTGATTGTCAACGGCGAGCCATGGAAACGCGAATTGAGACGCGAAATCCAAATGGTGTTCCAAGACCCGTTCGGCGCATTCAATCCGCGCATGAACGTCTTTGATACTGTTTCCGAAGCCTTGCGCGTTCACGAGCCTAGTATGCCGCGCGAAGAAATGCGCCGCCGCGTTCAAGAAGTCCTCAAACAAGTCGGACTGCCCGAAGATGCACTCGAACGCTATCCGCACGCATTCTCCGGCGGCCAGCGCCAACGCCTCGCCATCGCCCGCGCCATCATTGTCCGCCCGAAAATCCTCGTATTGGACGAACCAACCAGCGCGCTTGATGTCCAATGGCAACAACAAATCCTTGAATTGCTCAGCGGCCTGCAAAAAGAATACGGCCTCGCCTTCATCATCATCAGCCACGACCTCGCCGTGATCCGCGCCATTTCCCACCGCGTGATGGTATTGAAAGACGGCAAAGTCGTTGAAGAAGGCGAATGCGAAAACGTGTTTGCCAATCCAAGCAGCGACTATACGCGCCATTTGATTGCGCACTCCGGCCGCATGGTTCAAGAGGCCGTCTGAATCTTTAAGGATTACGATAGGCGCATTTCAAAAAAACTATTACCGGGCGGCGGCACTTGAAATTTTCCCTGTCTGCCACTATTCTGAACAACATATTTATTAATCCCGATTTAAAAGGAAACAAACATGAGCAGCGAATTGATTATCCACGCCAGCGATGCCAGCTTCGAGCAAGACGTTTTGAAATCCGACGTACCTGTATTGTTGGACTTCTGGGCACCATGGTGCGGCCCTTGCAAAATGATTGCCCCAATCTTGGACGACATTGCCTCCGAATTCCAAGGCCGTCTGAAAGTCGTTAAAATCAACATCGACGACAATGAAGCCACTCCTGCCAAATTTGGTGTTCGTGGCATCCCTACCCTGATGGTGTTCAAAAACGGCGAAAACGTTGCAACTAAAGTCGGCGCATTGGCTAAAGGTCAACTGACTGCATTCGTTGAAGCTTCTATCGCTTAAGGCTTTAAGCATATAAAAAGGCCGTCTGAAACTTGTTTTCAGACGGCCTTTTTTTGTATTCATTAAGCAGCCAATGGTTTTAAAGTCAGGCTGATATTTTCAGCTTTGACTTTAAACAGCAAATCAATATTCGGATGTTTGCCAGGATTGGCTTCGGCATCGGCAACATGTTCGGCAAACCATGCCAGGCCGCGTTCTGCCGCCGCTGCGTCCAGCTTGCCGTCAAACTCTTTCGCCAAAGCATGATAAAGCTTAAGCGAGCCTTGTTTGCCGGGCGCATTGGGAATGTGATGAACCACATTGCCCTCTTTATCGAGAATATCCAAGCCGCTCAAATGGTCGATAGCAGGCATGGTGGCCAGATTATCTTGGAAGCTCATGATTGTCCTTTCTGATGTGGGTTTTAAAGCAAACCATATAACAAGGCCGTCTGAAAGTTGATGTTTGACACTTTTCAGACGGCCTTAAACATTTCAATTAACGTGTACCGAAAATCTTATCGCCGGCATCGCCCAAGCCTGGGATGATGTAGCCGTGTTCGTTCAAGTGGCTGTCGAGCGCGGCGGTATAGATGGTTACATCAGGATGCGCGTCATTGACGGCTTTCACGCCTTCCGGAGCGGCAACCAATACCAATGCTTTGATATTGCTGCAACCTTTAGCTTTCAGAAGGTCGATGGTCGCAACCATAGAGCCGCCGGTCGCCAACATCGGGTCGATAATCAGGGCAGGACGCTCGGCCATGCTGTCAACGAATTTTTCAAAGTAAGAAACCGGTTTCAGCGTTTCTTCATCGCGCTGCAAGCCGACAACGCTGATTTTAGCGGTAGGAATCAGGTCGAGTACGCCGTCGAGCATACCCAAACCGGCACGCAAAATAGGGACAACGGTCAAGGTTTTGCCTTTGATACGGTCGCCTTCGATAGAGCCACACCAACCGTCGATGATGTATTTTTCGGTTTCAAAGTCGCGGCTGGCTTCGTATGCCATCAGGCGTGCCAGCTCGGTAGTGAGCGTGCGGAATTTGTAGGTACTGCATTCTGCCTCGCGCATCAAAGTCAGTTTGTGGCGGACGAGGGGATGATTGATGACGGTAACGTTCATTTTCTGTATTTCCGAGTTTCGTTGACGG
>FLSK01005660.1_pt1 | contig 10499 bp, 9 predicted proteins | sample 1550541 | NCBI WGS metagenome assembly FLSK01 (sample SAMEA4031773, study PRJEB14383) | metagenome | biome: human; feature: oral; material: saliva | place: Philippines | collected 2014
CCTACAACAGAAGGTGTTGTACGCTTACCTTCGCTGTTAGCAATTACTACTGGCTCGTTACCTTCAAATACAGCAACGCAGCTGTTAGTTGTTCCTAAGTCAATTCCAATAATCTTTCCCATAATTATATCTTGTTTTTATTATTATTCTAAATTCAGTTCTAAACGCTTTCTTTGTCAAGCCTTACCAAAACAGAGAACTGTTCTAGCTTTATTGCTCGCCCTTTCAGCGTTATTCGCCGATAATTAAACAAATGACATGCCAAGGGGTGTGTACTGACAGAATGGCAGTATGTTTGTGCTCGCCTGCGTAAAAAACTGATGACAACTGTCTGTTTGCGGGTAAATATGCAGTCAGTGACAGTTTTCTCAGGTTCTTTCCGTAATCTCTTTCTTTACCTTATTATATTATATATAAGGCAAAATTATATTATATATAAGGCAAAAGGGGATAAACAGTGTGGAGTAAGTTCGATGTTTTGTAATATCCAAGGGGCCCATAAGGAGATTAAGATGGTCTGTTATGGTACAAAGAAAATCAGATTTACATCTTCCTTTTATCTTGTTATTTACAAATTGAAAGTACACTTATTGTTATCGTTTTATCTCATTTTATAGTTCAAAAATGGTCATTGAGGAAAAAAAACACCCTTAATTTAAAGAAAAACAGTATTTTTTCTACAAAATAATGTTGTCTATTCAAAAAAAACACTACCTTTGCACCGTCTAAATTAATGGTTGCTAAAAAATTAACACATTTAATATTGATCATTTATGAAAAAGTTTTTGATTGCACTTTCAGTGCTCGCAATGGGTATAACAAGCGCTCAAGCTCAGATAGCTTATGAGAAGGCTAAGCCATTTGACAATGTTTATCTCGGTATTGAGGGTGGCGTTATGGGCCCAATGAACTTCAAGCATTTCACACCATTGAATGCTGCAGCTGGTCTTAAGCTCGGTAAGCAGTTTAGCCCAGTTTATGGTGCTAACCTCGAAGGTCTTGCTTTCTTCGGTGACAACCGTTGGCAGACAGGTTCTTTAGGTTTCTCTAACAGTCACACAGTAGTTCGTGCCATTAACCTTGGCTTGAATGGTACTCTTAACTTCACTAACCTCTTCTGCGAATACAATCCAGATCGTCGCTTCGAGGTAGGTGCTGAGGCTGGTATCGGTTACTGGATTACTTACGGTGACAAGCACATCATCCAGTCTTCAAACACTGGTGACGATACAGAGTTGACCGCTAAGACTGGTCTTACATTCGCTTACAACCTTGGTGAGAAGAGAGCATGGCAGCTTTACGTAGAGCCAGCTATCATCTGGAATCTTACTCATGGTCCTGGCGATGCTATCCAGTTCGGTAAGCAGGCAGCTCAGCTTGGTCTCTTCGTTGGTTTGAACTACAAGTTCAAGACTTCTAACGGTACTCATAACTTCAAGGTTTGGAACGTTGGTGAGTTGAACGATGAGATTAACTCTCTCCGTGATCAGCTTAACGCTAAGCCAAAGGAGGTTGTTAAGGAAGTTGTTAAGGAAGTTGTTAAGGAGGTTCCTGCACAGCAGACTCTCTGCATCGACAACTTGGTATTCGTAACCTTCGCACAGGGTAAGTACAACCTTACTAACGAGGCTAAGAAGGCTCTTGATGACGTTAAGGAAGGTCGTCACGTACAGATCGTAGGTACTGCATCTCCAGAAGGTCCTAAGGATCTCAACCAGCGTCTGTCTCAGAACCGTGCAGATGTTGTTGCTAAGTACCTCCAGAGCCGTGGTGTCATCGTTGATGAGGCTAAGGGTGCAGGTGTACAGGGCGTAACTTCTAACCGTTTGGCTGTTGTTTACGTAAAGTAAAGCATCTAACCTTTTGATTAGTCTTCGTGATTAATCGAGAGAAATAATATAAGTGGGGATAAACCGAATGATGGTTTATCCCCACTTTTTTATGTTTATACTCTTCAAAGGTATATCTTTTGAGGTTGTAATCTGGGAGTAGTAGCGTGTATTTGGGTGTTTTTGAGGTCGTGTTCTGAGAGTAGTAGTGTGTATATGGGCGTTTTTTGAGGTTGTAATCTAGGAATAGTTGCATGTATATGGGTGTTTTTTGAGATTCATGCCTGCGATTGTTGTTCTTCGGTATTATACCTTATTTATTCTTTTATCCTATTGTCTGTTTAAGTCTGTGCCCTGAAAGTGAGGATGAATGATTCCTGTTGATGATTCAAAAGGGTGGGGTAGATAAATCCTGGAGATTTGTTTTTGCCGTTTAATAACGGTTGTTCTGTTATCTAATGGGTATGTAAATCCGAGATAGAATATACCAGTTATTGTAAAACAAAATCCGAATAGCTTTTCAATAGGGCATCTTTTACGTTTTAAAAGGGCGTCTTTTGCATTGTAAAAGGTGCCCTTTTGAGTTGTAAAAGGTGCTCTTTTACATCGTAAAACATGCCCTTTTGCGAGCCTATCTGTAACCGTCTGACAATGTGAAGGTTATAGAACCATGAAAAATTGATTTCCTTCTGTTTTATCCATTATTCTCTTTTTCTGTTTGTAAGGTTGTTTTACTATCGACAACCACAGCTCCTTTGCATTCTTTTTTATACTCTCGGGCGTGATGGTTGCGTATGTGTGTATAATAGGAACGGACTTCTTTTACCATAAAAAATACCCTTCCACATTGCGGAAGGGTATCTTTTAGTCCTTAAAATATAGGTGTATTTCTACATGCTCTATACTATCTTTTCATTTCTTTTTTTATTGGTTAGGAGTCTGTGCATACACTTTCAGACCGAACTCCTGCGCATAAGCATATACGTGTTCAAGTATATCCGACATGGCATGCTCATGTGGTATGAAGTCTTTTGTGCGTAGGAAGAAGTAGAGTTCAACAGGTACGCCATTCTGTGTTGCCTCTAATTGATGTACTAGGAGTGGCATTTGGTTATTTACATCATCGCGTTTGGAGAGGTAATGCTCCATATAATGACGGAAGATAGCCATGTTAATGATGTCCCCTTTCATGTCATCTTCTTTTACATATCCTTTGGTTATCAATCTTTGTTTCAGTTCATCATCTGCCACACGGATGCTACGAACGTCAAAGTAGATCATCTTCTTTACTCTTTGTCCATTCATATCCTGCACTCCATTCCAGTTCTGGAACATCCCACTGACGAGTGTTATAGGAGGAACAGTGGTGATGGTGTTATCTGCCTGACGTACCTTTACAGTTGTAAGGGTGATGTCAATGACCGTTCCATCAACGAAAGCACCGGGTACTGTGATACGATCTCCGATGTGAATCATGTCGTTACTGGTCAGACGGATACCTGCTACGAGTCCGTTTATCGTATCTTGGAACACCAACATGAGGATGGCTGATGTTGCGCCCAAGCCCGCCAGTAGTGTCATTGGGCTACGATCAATGAGGATTGCGATAACAACGATTACGGCAATGAAGATGAACAGAATCCTCAATACCCCACAGAAGGATTTCAGATATTGGCTTCTTGAACTTCCAGGCTTGGAGTCTAAGTATTGTAGACGGTTGATAATGCTAACAACCAATAGTGTTGTCATGACCGTAAGGTAGACAGCACACAGTCGGGCAAGCATATCCTGCACTATTGGGAACTGATAGAACACCAACGGCATGAGCTGCCAGATGACCAAAGCTGGTACGATACGACATGCGGTGCGCATGACTTTATAGTCGAAGAGGATGTCATCCCATTTGGCTTCAGTCCTTTTTACTACCTTAAGAAGGATGGGGATAATGACGAATCTGCAGAATCGTTCTGCAAGGAATGCCAATAGAACGGTGACAACTGCCAGCAAAGTGTGGCGCAAAACAGGTACGGCAGAACCATGTACACCTGATGAAATGATGATGTTTTCGACAAAGATACGAATCTGTTCCATTACATCATTGAGCAGATTATGGGGCAATTTTGGGAGTATTGCCTTGTCTAATTTTAAAGCTATTGGCATAAAGCTACACAAATTTTATTCTGAAAATTACGCATCGGACTGTTCGTTAGTCCACCATTGTTGATGATTGCAAAACAGATGAGGTGTCCGTTGGATGCTGTAAGATAGCCTGCAAGAGAGCTGACACCCTTTACCGTGCCCGTCTTAGCACGTACGTTGCCTTCTGCAGGTGTTCCTCTCATTCTCTTTTTCAGTGTTCCATCCGTACCGGCAATGGGCAGAGACGGCAGCAAGGCACCGTAGATGTCCTGTTTCTGATAGGCATAACGGAGCATTTTCACTTCTAACTCCGCACTGACATAGTTGTAAAGAGACAGTCCAGAACCGTCAGCAACATAGTAATCGCGGGCATTAAGACCTAATTTCTCAAAGAGTGCGTTCTCGTATTGACGTCCTGTTCGTGCCGAAGCCCAGCGTGTTCCTTCGCTTGCAGCAAGCTGATAGAATACGGCTTCAGCATAAAGATTATCGCTCACCTTCATCATTCGCTGCAGCACCTGGCGTATAGAGTGGCCCTGAGTTGCGATGGGACGTGCCTCAGCAGGCGTCTGTCGCTCGTCAGTAGTACCGTTAAAGGTTATACCAGAGCTACGTAGAGCACTGCAAAAACGACTGATGAACTCGTCTCTTCGCTCAATCAGGAGTGGAGATAGCGTCGGATTCTTATCGTCCCAGCACCATCCTTCTCCCAAACGGTTGCGTTCTTTGAAGGATAAGTCTGTGTATATGTTGCCATCAATCTGCGTTATTCCTTCGTTACGAATGGTGTTTACAAGTTCTCTCATGTCCGAATTGTCAAACATGGGGTCCATTCCACCTAAGCAATAGAGGTCACCATGGAGCACATGTGTGGAGTCTTCAATCTCGCCTGTATAGTAAACACGTGTCTTGAGGGTATAGTCTGACCCCAGCTTGTCCAATGCTGCAATGGCAGTGAGGCACTTCATCGTTGATGCAGGACGCATGTGCATACGCTCATTGTACTGATAGAGCGGCACATCATCCGTCAGATCCCATATCATAACACCTGCTTGTACGGTCTGAAGTAGTGAGGTGTGGAAGATACCATCAAGTCGAGCCGTGATGTTTTCCTTCCATGACAAGTGATTGTCAGTGGCAAATGCGGGGATAATACTATCTGTTTCTTCATCCGAATCACTGTCTTCAACAGTAGTCTTGGACTGTATGACAGTTGCTTTCGGATTGAGAACCTTTGCTATTTCAGTACTGTCTAAGTAAATCTGCGCATGGATTGGCAGGCTCATCACTATACTTAAAGCCAGTACTGATAATGATTTCAGTTTCATTCTATGTTATCTTTTTTACTAATCTTCTTCCTTATTGCAGCCAGAAACGAGTCAACATTATCGGGCTGGATGCTTATTGCTGTGTTATCATTGAGTTCTAATAAAGCGTAATAGCCTAAACGAAAGGCAAAGGGACGCTTGTCAACCGTCTTTATCTGGGTAATCTGTATGCTCTTAGGGCGTCCTATTCTTCCTGTTTTAATCTGTAGTTCTCCGTCATCTGTCAACGTATAGGATGAATGGATAGCACGATCCACAGCTCGAAGGGTAACTGCAATGAGGATAAAGCCAAGGATTACCATCACACTGTTCGTACGATGCCACAGACAAACGAAGGCTCCAAGGGCAAAAACCAGGATACCGCCTATGTCATTTATCGTCACTTTATGTTGGAAAGTTCTCATATTGAGTGCAAAAATACGAAAAAAAAGCTATGGACATACATATATGTCATGAAAAGATAATGGCAACCATCATCTCCAGAGGGCAGATGATGATTGCCATTTGGCGGTATCAGCAGAAGTTAAGGGTAACTTCCTGACCTTTCGTCTTATACCAATGTTGAGATAATTTCCTCACGACTGCCTGGCAGCATGTCGATAACTGGAATCTCAGGCATGGTGTAACAACCCGGAGCAAGACGGAAGCTGGCACGTGCAACATTCACAAGTACCTGTGCCGTAAGGGCTGGATTGTTGATGTTCATATCGAATGAGAAGTGCTGATTGTGGGTCTTTCCACTGACACCCTTACGTGTCATGTGTACGCCATGACCAACATCATTCAGTGCAGCAACGCTTGGTACAGCGAAGACGTGCAGCTCATCATGAGCAAAGTAGTCGTCGGCTTTCAGCTCTTTTGTTACTTCTTCGAGCTTTGCACCATCCTCTAATTCTACGTAAACCATACGGCGATGGATGCCTTCACCAAGTGGAATGGTCATTGAAAGCGCGTCTTTAACCCCCTTCTTGCTACGTGCTACTACGGAATGTCCCATAGAACGACCCGGTCCGAAGTTAGTGTATGAGAGGCCTTCTGGTGCAAGACTCTCCATCAAGACACGTACAATAGAGTCTGATCCTGGGTCCCAACCAGCTGAAATCACGCTGACGGTATCCGTACGAAGGTTGTTTTGCATCTGCTTTGTACGATAGTCGAGGATTGAACCGTGGATATCGAAGGAGTCAACAGTGTTGATACCGAGTGCGGTAATCTTCTCTGCATACTCCGGACAGCTGCGTGTTGGAGTTGCAAGAATGGCTACATCAACGTCCTTGAGTTTGACAATATCGTCAACAACCTCATAAGGAGTGAGCTCTAAAGGTTTGTCTTTGTCACCCTGACGGCGTACAATGCCTGCTATCTCAAAGTCTTTTGCTGCCTCAAGTGCCTGAACACTGTACTGTCCAATGTTGCCATAACCAACAACTGCTGCTCTGATCTTCTTCATATTTTTCTTTGTTTTATTATGTTTAATACTTTGTTTCGCCTACAAATTTACTGCTTTCTTCGTGAAATGTGTCGTTTCGGACCTCTTTTTTAACACATAAAAGGATTATAGTCAACTTATTACTGTCTCATAAGCATCCCTGCTTCTGTGAATGATGCGTGCCTTGTGACGTACTTTTTTACGACAGAAGCGGATGGGTTATACCGTATGCTTTCTTTGTGTTGATGCCCAGCACCATTATGATATGTCACTGCTTGATACCGCAGAGTGGGTAATTGAGTCTTCAATCTTTACTAAATAAGCCGAAAAACATCAATTAATCGATTTGGTAAACAAAAAATGTTAAATCGTAATAGATTGTGGGGGGGGCTTGCAATATAGAAACTTTTATACTAAATTTGTGGTGTGTTTAGAAGTACTAAGCTCTCTATTCACACGAAGATAATACCTAAACAGATATAACTTATAGTATGCTTAAACTCAGATTTCTACACATTCTAACCTGTTTTTCCCTTTTGTTTTTTGCGTTATCCCTGCATGCGCAGAACCGTTTACACTCAGTTCGAGGAACGATAGTTGATGGTTTTACGGGTGAAGGATTGGCTGCAAAGATCTTTCTGATGACGAATGACAGTGCTGTTATTGACACAACGACGGCTGAAGTGGTAGAGCTGCCTGATGGAACGGGCGGCACAGAGGGCTGGTATGAGTTTCGTGGAGTTACGGAGAAAGGCCATTACATAGTTAGGGCTGTGCTGGATGGTTATGAAGACAGCTACAGAAGGTGTGAATTGAGGAGCACTCGAGAGGAATATATATTAGTAGATAAGATGTATATGCATCAGCTTCACGAGCTCAATGAGGTGACGGTAACGTCAACGAAGATAAAGATGGTGATGAGAGGCGACACCATCGTTTATAACGCCAATGCGTTTAACCTGGCAGAAGGAAGTATGTTGGATGCTCTGGTAGCACGTCTTCCGGGTGCGAAACTTACAAAAGACGGAAAGATATATGTCAATGGGAAGTACGTTGAGAACCTTCTGGTCAATGGTCATGACTTCTTCTCAGGTAGTCCAAAGGTTGCTTTAGAGAATCTTCCTGCCTATTCTGTGAGTAAGATAAAGGTATTCGATAAGGCTGGACACGTGTCTGAAATGATGGGACAGGACATGGGTGACAAGGCTTATACCATGGATGTCAGACTGAAAAAGGAATATTCTACTGGTTATATGGGTAACCTTGAGGCGGGCATTGGTACTCAACACCGTTATACTTCGCGTGGTTTATTGATGAAGTTCTCCGATCGCGAGCGCATTGGAACTTACTTTAATATGAACAATCTGAATGATAATCAGCGAGCAAAACTCGATGGACAATGGTCGCCGGAGGATATGCCCGATGGGTTATTGGCTACGAAGATTGCAGGATTGTCATATATTCGTTTCTTGAATGGTTATAATGAGTGGTTCGAAAGCAGTGTAGACTGGGAGCATAACAGTGCAGATATCATGACCAAGACAAATACGCAGACTTATCTTCCTGGTGGAGATGTTTTCCGAAAGGCGGTGTCCCTGCAGCAGAGCAGTCGTGATAACTGGTCCTCACGCAATAGGTTGATACTGTATAAGAAGGGTGGATTCTCAAGCAATTTCCTCAATGTAAACTATATGAAGAGAACTGGATGGGGGACAGAAGCGCAGAAAGACTCTGTCAAAAACTCCATTCTGAGTCAGCTGATGGAGGATAACAGTTTCCAGACAAAGGACTTCAACTTCTCATTCCGTAGTAATAATGGTTTGAAAATCATTGCGGATAACATCGGGTGGAACGTCAATCTGACTTATAACCGTAACAAACAATACACCTTAACCTCATCGGATGTGCAATATCCGACAGCTGGTCTGCCACATGATTTGCGTGTACGCTATCTGAATGCACCCAATCAGAACCTTAGATTGGATGCAGGAGCTGACTATACTTTTGGCTTCCATACACGGAATGTGATGTTAGGATATTCTTATTCTTATCTGTTTAATAAGTCCGACAATCTGCTTTATCGATTGGATAGGTTGGGCTCTGGTCCTTACAAGTTGGATGATCTCTTGCCATCTTCTGCCCTTTCAATAGCAAGTGCATTGGATAATGGCAACACATTCTTCTATCGTGAGCATCGGAATGAACATAAAGTGATGTTGAAGTATGATGCTCGAAAGAGCAAATTGTTCGGTGCGAACCTTACGCTAGAACTCCCGGTACGTCTCTTAAGTTCATCGTTGAGTTATGAAAGGGCAGGCAATTATGGAGTTTCTCGTCGTAATCTGTTCTTTGAACCAACGTTGAGAATAGAGAATCCCGAGGCATGGAACATACAGATGGGCGTGAAATCGGAGTTTCCAGAGATGACGTTGTTGGTCAATTACATGGATGACAGCACTCCTTTGTATGTACGTGAGGGTAATGCTGGGTTGAGGAATATCCATAAATACTATGTTGAAGGTGGTGCCTTTTTCCATAGTACACATCAGCAAGCGATAAATATTCGGGCAGGATATCATCAGACAGACAATGCCGTTGCTTACAGTCTGGTTTATGATAAGGCCAACTCCTTGTCACGTATCCGCCCTGTCAGTGTGAATGGGAACTGGAATGTGGATGGCAGTATAGGCTTTACACGGGCATTGGACAAGGCACAGAAGTTCACCGTTGACAATCAGTTAACGGCTGAGTACAGACATTCTGTTGATATGGCAACCTTTGTTGGTAGCTTGGTTAGCGAACGAAGCGTGGTAAGGAACATGATACTTGGCGACGAGCTTAGGGTGGATTACCAGCCTGTTGAGGGTTATTCCTTCTCATTGCATGGTGCTTGGAAGTATTATTCAATCAGCAGTAAGCGTGAAGACTTTGCTGATATCCATGCAACAGACTATAACGTAGGGTTCAATACGACGTTGACTCTGCCTTGGGAGTTCCGTCTGACAACGGATATGACGATGTTTGCGCGGTGTGGTTATCAACAGTCAGAACTCAATACGACGGATTGGATATGGAATGCGCAGCTTTCTCGAGCTTTCTTCTCGGGGAGATTACTGACCAAACTACAAGCCTTCGATCTCTTTCATCAACTCAACAGCGTACGTTACGCCGTCAATGAGCAGGGTAGAGTAGAGACTTGGCGCAACTCCATACCACGTTATCTCATGCTTTCGCTTGCCTGGAAGTTTAATATTAATCCCAAAAAGAAGCGGTGATGTAGTGTGGGCTCTGTGTAATAAGTAAAGGTCAGGTTATAACGTGTGTACGTTTTAACCTGACCTTTTGTCTTGTTTCTGTGTATGATAGTGCTATTGCAGCTGCATAACACCGTTCTTTCCTACGCTCAAAACGCCTTTGACACCCTTGAAGTAGGCAATGGCTTTGTCAATGTCCCAGCCATCCCGAACCTTAATGGCTACTCCGTTGAACTCCTTGTATTTGTAGGTGAGGGTGCAGTTGTTCTGCTTGATAGCTTTCAGCAGTGGCTTATTGCCCTTTGCCTTATCGTAGAAGATGATCAGCGTGCGTGTTGTTGGGTCGGCAGGCTTTGCCTGTTCTTGCTTGTTATCGTCTTCTCCACTGTTCATTATCTGCTCTTTTATGGGGCATTGAGCCGATGCAATTGTTGTTTGGGTGAACAGAAAGCCCATTAACAACAAGCTTGCTTTAAGATATATCTTCATATTCTTTTCTTTGTTAGTATGTGTTGCAAAG
>FLSK01000003.1_pt3 | contig 10430 bp, 7 predicted proteins | sample 1550541 | NCBI WGS metagenome assembly FLSK01 (sample SAMEA4031773, study PRJEB14383) | metagenome | biome: human; feature: oral; material: saliva | place: Philippines | collected 2014
TTAGATACAGTAAAGATTACTTGTAATAATAACACTTCTGGTTTTAGAGAAAATAAAAGAGATGATGAAGTCCTTCCAGAAAAGTTTGTAATATGCTATCTTAATAGCTTAGGAAATAGTGGCGTAGTAGAATCTGACAGAATCTATCCTATGGATGCCTTGTATTACTTTGTAGGATTTGGTTATAAAGGTGATTTTGTAAACGTTGCGTCTAATAGTTCTAGATACGATTCTACAACAAATGATACAGGTATTCCAAAATTCTATTCATTAGCAGATGATGCAGTATTAGATGATAATCTTACAATCAATGATTTCACTAGTACTAGTTTACTGAAGATGCCTAAAGATACAGGGGTTGCCACTGCAGCACAAGCAAAGTATTATTTTAATGATTCTACAAAACAAAGAAATGGCTTAAACGTTGCAGCTCCTGGAGCTCCAGATCTTATAAAGAATGTATGGTTCACTGCCGAAGAGATTCCAGCATTAAAAGAGTTTAATCTCTTTAGCAGATTCAGATTAAATACTGAATTCATGGTTAATATTGTGGGCCCATTTTATTATGGAGGAAATGCTCATAAAATTACATCTAATAGTGTTGAAACTATTGATATGAATACTATGCGATTTGATAATTGTAAAACAGTATCAAATCTATTCTCTGGAATGGGTAAATTAAAAACTATTCAAAACTTTAAATTCTTAGCTGCTGATAAAATAGAATCTGTAAAACAAATGTTCTGGAAATGCGGTTCTCTAGAAACTATAGACTGGTCTAATGCTGGAACCCCTCCTAATTGCAAAGATTATAATTTCTGTTTCAGTATTACTAGTAGCAGTATGGAAAGAAATGTCGCTTTAAAAAGTGTAAAACTTCCAGTAGATTTTACTAATAATATCTCCAAAGTTGAAAAATTTGAAAATGTATTCCTTAACAACTCTCAAATGCATACTATAGAAAACTTATCTTTAAATATGCCAAAATGTACTTCTATGGAAGGCTTGTTTAAAAGCTGTAGTAAACTAGCTAATGTAAATCTATCAGATATTAGACCAAGCATAGAAGAACAAGTAAACATATCATATATGTTTTATGATTGTAATAGTCTGCAAGGTGAGTTAGATTTAACCAATGTCAATAAAATTGGTGATATGAAATATGCTTTCAGTACTGCATCTGGTATTACTTCTATAAAGTTTAAAAAAGGAGTATTAGATTTTAGATCCAATCCTGTGACCGATATTAGAAAGAAAAAAGATAATCTCAGAGCGGCATTTAATGATTGCTATAAAGTAACAAGGATTGAAAATATTGAAGATCTAGATGCACCAGAAGTAATAGATGTATCAGAATTATTTAGCGGGTTAAAAGTTATAGAGTCATTATCCCTTCCAAAATTTACTTTAGAGAATGCCCAAAATTTATCCAAAACATTTGGATATCAATCTAAAGTAAAATCTATATCTGTTCCAAAGGCTACATTTGGTCCTCATACCCAAAACTTATCATACCTCTTTAGTTTTGATAATGAATTGAAAACATTAGATTTCCCTCCTCTAACCAAACCTAATAATCCTCAAAATACAACTAATCTAACAACTCTTGGTGGATTATTTATGGGATGCCAAAAACTAACTACTCCTATCTATATTTCTAATTTAAACACATCAAAAGTTACTAACTTAAATAATACGTTTAGATTAGGCAATACTATGGTAGCAGATGAACCAGCTGAAATTTATGGTATTGAGGATATGGATGTTTCCAAAGTAACAAGCTTTGCTGAAACATTTGGTTTGAAATTAAAAGACAAAACAGAACTAGATTTATCTAGATGGAATGTATCTAATGGTACAGATTTCAGTAGCATGTTCGCATCTTCTAGAATTAGTAGATTTAATCTTACTGGATGGGATACTAGCAAAGCTAGAAAGATAGATGGGATGTTCTCATCTACATTGATTACATCATTAGATGATATTGTTGGTCTAGGGAATTTAGATTTTACAAATGTAGAAAATACACCATTCTATGATAGATATAGTGGTGGTATTCAAGGACTATTCTCTTACAATTCAAGTATAACAAGAATCAATTCCCTTCCGAATAGTGTGAAAAATATTCCTAAGATCGTAAGTTTACAAAACTTTATCTCTGGTTGTACTAAATTAGAATTCGCAGATCTTAGTGGGACAAACTACGGAGTTATTGCTGATATTAGCGGTATGGCAAGCAGTTGTACTGTTTTAAAAACTTTAGATCTTACTGGAATGACTCTAAAACCTAAATATGCTTCTCTCGCATTCTCTAATTGTTATGGACTTACGGAGATTAGAGGAGCAGTATTTGATTTCTCTGCAGTAACAAATCTTAAAAATATAGAAAATATGTTTTTAGGATGTAACAGACTTACTGGTGTCAAGGTCAAAAATATTCCTAATAATGATATTGCTGCTTTTGAAAAAGCCACTAAATTAACATCCTCTCAATATACAATAGTTTCTTAATATGAAAGGTGAATATATAATATGTATTTCGAAGAAGTAACCTCTTTAAATGAGTCATCTTATTCTATCTTATCGCTATTTGGTGGCAATGCATGGTATCCGATGACTATGATTCAAAGTAATAAAGAAATTGCATTAGCTAAAGCTAGTTTTGAAGCTAAGTTTAAAATCCCAAAACCAGCTGAAACTAAATTAGAGATGGTATTGGATAAGATCTCTAAAGGTGATATTAATAAATTACCTCCTATTAACTTAATTGATATTGATGGATATCTTAATGCTAGACGTCGTATGGATGTTGCTATTAAAGGATATAATAAGGCAGTAAATAAATCTATCATGGAAACAGAACGGAAAGATTTCTATGGTACCATAACGTATCCGTTGATGAAAGAGATGCTTAGAAGATATATTTATGATAATGATCATATCACAGATGCACAATATATGCCATATATCTTAAAAGATAAGTATTTATTATATTTTACTTTTAATAAATCTGGTTTGATTAATCTGTCTTATGTAGGTTCCGACAACTATAAAGATCCTATGTGCCCTATTGCACTAGGTTTGATTGTAGATGGCGAACCTGTTAAGTTTACAGCTTTTAATAAATAAGATATACACTCCATACCCTTATTTGGGTATGGAGTAATTCTTCATTTATTTATATACTATAATAGTGAAAATACATTTTTATTTTGCACATATTTATTTCTTATTTTTGCAAAGATATATTATTAACAGATCAGATTATTTTAAAGAGGAGATGATTTTTATGATTAAAGAAGCAGAATATGTGACTAGATGGAAGAATATTATAGACAAAGATATCAGTGATCTATTTTTACGCTTTGGAGCTGTGCTTGGCTATATACAACACACTCTTACCTTTGATCCAGAAGCTAAAGATCCAGAATTAGTAAAAGCATCTAATATATCTAGATTAGATGATAATCAAGAAAAGAAAGATAAAGCAACATTCTTTATCTTATTCTACAGATACGATATACTAATGACTCTAATCAATGAGGATAAAAATGTTTCTAAAGAAAAGGAAAGAGAAATCTTTGCTATAATGGTAGATCAAAACAAACTTAATGATTTTCTAACAAAAATCAAAACTGTTAGAAATGGAAAAATTTTAGATAATTTTAATTAAAAGGAAAGTGAGGTTCTATGTTCTTTTATAAGAATGCGGTAAATGTATTTACAGATGCTTCTACCAAGATTATCAATCCTGGAACAGATAAGAATAAGTTTCTTACTTGTCCTGGATTCGTAACTACTATTAATGGTAGCATCATTAATGAAGGATATGATATTGTAGAAGCCACAGTAAACTATGCCGAGTTATATGCTATCCGAATGGGTATTGCAGATTTGCTTAAGTATAAGAATACTGATTTGTTTTTAAACATCTTCTCTGATTCCAAAATCTCTGTATTTGGTTTAAGGGAATGGTTCTTTAAATATTATAAGAATGGTAGAGATTACACTCTTATGACCAACAATGCCAGAACTGGTAAGAAGCCTGTTGCTAATCAAGAACTTATTCTTGATATTGTAAGAATGATTCTTCAAGCAAATGTAAGAGTTTCTATTTATCATGTTCCTGGGCATATTCAAGCTAACAACATCGATAGCATGAATAGATTTCATTACATGTTCCACAATAACAATTTTGCAGATAATCAAAGGGTGACAGTTCCTTTAGATACTGAAATCGAGATTGCGGAGTTTAATAATTACGTTGATAATCTTACTAGAACTAAATTAAACCGCGCTATTAAGAGTGGATCTTTAGATAAGTTTGATATTAAACGAAAACTATATCCAGCTATCTGGTATCCTAAGCCAGAAGATGTTACAGACTATTTACATCTAGTTCATCAGGTTAGGTAAACCTAGACTAGATTGCATACTATAATTATGAGGAGGTATTAAGATTATGGAGTTTTTGAGTAAGATAAATGGAACTTGCTCTAATCCAGTTGCTCCAGTAGAAGACCTATTTGGATATACTAATATTGCAGGAGAAGACTTTATCGGTATTGCTCCAGATATTACTATAGAAACTTGGTTCAATTCTATGATAGAACAATATGGATTAGAACAATTGATTCAAATGTATCCTTATCAACCTATGAAAGTTAATAAGGAAACTGGCATTATAGAACCGATCAATCAAGATTGTACTTACAATGCTAGGGTAACGAACTGTTTCCATGTTCTTTACCAACGTCGTCGTGATAAAATGATTCAACAATCCGTTCAACAGGCCAGTCCTGTTGAACAGATTCCTTTCCAAAATGCGAATATGGTGAATCAATCTTTTTTATCACAAAATCCAATAATAGCGAATGGAAATCCTATCCAAGTATCCAATAGCACACAAGCTGCTATGAGTGTTAATTTACAACAACCAGTAGTTCAGAATCAAGGGTACTCGCTTAATTTACAAGCAATGTTTGATAAAACAGATTATGTAGAACCGACTATTGAAGTACTTCCAGAGCATATGATTGCATCTGAGGAAGATCCAGATTTAATTAGATTTAATCCTACTGAAGATATAATAGTCAAACCAGTAGAGTCGGGATCTTTCCATCCAAATAAAAAGGATGGATATTATATAGACGATGATGGTTCCCTTATAGGAAAACCATTAGAATATATAAATCCTATCTTCAATAATCCAAACTATGGATCTTATTATAATCAATCATTTGCAAGTCCTTATCCGACGTATCAACAATCCTACCCATCGGGTATATTCCCAAGTAATAATTCCTATATTCCAACTTATAGATCGGTGAAGTGATGTTCGAAATGTTTGATAAAAATTACAAAGTCAAGACTGTTCAAGACAGTATTGATCAAATGTTGGCTAGGATGGAAAAAGAAGAGGCAATGCAACAGAATCCATCATTATATGAACCACAACCTCAGCCAATATCTATGCAGCAAGAGGTTATGATGTCTATGATGAATGGAGGAAATCCAGCATTAGCTCTTCTAAACAATCAACAGCCAGGATTCAATGGTATGGTAGATTTTAGCAATCCAGCATCAGTTGGTAATATGCAGAATAATCTACAAAATGATCCTAACTTCCAAGCTAATCAAAATGTAGTTTTAGCTATGATGAATCAAGCTTTGGGAGCTATGCCTAACGTACATGTTAGTCCAGTAGGACCACCGCCTCCTACTCCTCAATGGAATGGATATTCACAACAACAACCATTTCCACAGATGGTAGGAAATAATTTTGCATTGAATCCAAACTTACAGCAAGCACAATTCCAAAATCCTCTAGATGGTATTGTTCCTGCTGACCCTAATGCGTTTAACTCTACTGCTAGTTGGTATGGTTCTAATCCATTCCCTACACAACAAGGTTTAGGCAATATGTCTAATATAGGCGGATGGAATAATCATCCAAGTTATTATAGTTTCTATATGAATAATCCATTCAATAGAGAAGCTTATATGAGATTTACCGAAGAAGAAATCCGATCTGGCCAGGGATTTGTAGTAAAGGTAGTATCTAAAACGCAGGAAGAGATAGACAAAGAAAGAGAACAAGATTATCTTGATGAGCAAAATGCTATCAGGAATTGTCCTACATGGGATGAAAAGGTTAATCCAGACTTTAAAGTTGTGATAAAGACTGTACCTAGAGAACTCCCAGAGCATCTACAAAAACAACAACAAGAGTCTCAGGTTGTTGAACCAGAAGAGGTCGAAGAGGAAGGACCTAGTCGTGTTATAATAGGATGCTTAGATTCCGAGATACACATTCTTAAAGGTTGGCTTTATAGTATCATGCCTAAAGATGTTAACGGATTAGATAAAGAGAAAATCATAGTGCCAAAGCTTAGGAGACTATTCTTCAATAAACGCGATGAAGAAGCTTTGAGGAATCTATGTAAAAGATTGCAAGTTTATAATCCTCCACTAGCAAGAGTAGTATGGGCTAAGAGACGTCTAAAATATCGAGACGACTATCAGCTATTCATAACTGCAGCAGAAGATATTCTAAATGAATATGAAATTGCAGAAATGTTCGACAAAGAAGAAGAAGGCTATTACGATTATAGAGTTCCTATGAGAAATAGGAAGCCTCCTGAATATACCATAGATGAAAATGGTAAAAAGATCTTTGACGAAGAATATTATGAATACCATCCGTTCATAAAATATACCGACGATACTTTTGAATATGAATATGATAGAGGAAGAGAACTTACAAAAGAAGAATTTAATTTGTTCTGTGAGTATGAGGAGACGTGCCTGGTATATAGCTTCCACCAATTAAGACTCAAGAACTTTTATGAAGTCAATAGACGACTTCAAGGCTTACCTCTTTCCTATAGCGTTGATAGAAAAGAGTTAGCAACTAGAGAAGAAAAGATAAGAAATCTTTTACAAGAAAGCATTAGCATTAGAGAGAATGCTAAAAGCAAGAAGAAAGAAGAAGAAGAGAAAGAGCAGCAATGCAAGAATAAAAGGGTTTCATCAGATCCAAGAACCCTACAAGAGATAGAAAATGAATACTATAATAGATTCGATCCAATAGAAGTTCATTATCATGAAATGCGGGTATTAAGAAAGAAACAAGAACAACAATATGAGTTATATCGAGATATCTTCTCTTCAAAATCTCAAAAAGAATTTGATGCATGGTGGTATGGTAAGAATTCATCTCATTATCAGCAAGAGAACCTACCTCCAGAAGAGTTACAGAGAAGACAACGTGAAGAATACGTCGATCGTATGACCGAAGCAAATATAGCCTTACTCTCTAAGGTGCAAGTGATAGATCCTGTACAGATTACCAACAACTTCCGATATTGGCAACAAGCTGAGTTGCAAAAGTTATTTGGTAATACAATGAATGAGGCAACCTCACTTAAAGATGTATTTGAGAAAGTAATCCCACATGCGCTATATGAAATCTCTTGTGAAAATATAGAAAAGCAAAGACGAGAAACTATGAATAGTTCATACAATCCTATGGCATATAAGAGAGCTTTAATAGAACTTGCTAATAATAAAGTGCTCGCAGGCAATGATGATCCTAACTTCAAGCCAGGGCCAGTAGATCCAAGATTCGGATATCCAGCAAATTGGGTAGATCCTACGAATTCTAGAGAATACGAAGAACGTAAAACACGATTTATGGATTATTGTAAAAACTCCATGGGTATAAATATGCCTTTGAGACCTATTTATAGATAAGGTGGTGGGCATATGAATATCAAAGAACGTAATGCTTTAATAAGGCAATCTCTAGATGCTGCTAGGTTTGTTAACTTTGATTCCGACGTGTTTAAGTTTACAGAAGAGGATTGGGATAAAATGTCTAAACCTCCTCTCACTACATACGTTCCTGCTCCTATTATAGAGCAATTAAGATCTATAGTGAATAATGTTAAACTGATGAATAACCCATCTAAAAAATATGATTTGGTTAATAAGCTATTTGCTAATATAGGATTAAAACCATTAGCTTCTGGTACTAATAGAAGAACTTTCTATTGTACCTATGATCCTACAATAGTAATCAAAATAGCTTCTGATAGAGTTGGTAAATCTGATAACTTATCAGAATTTACTTTGCAAAAACTTATCAAACCATTCTGTACTAAATCATTTGATGTAACACCAGATGGGGTAGTAGCATTAGTTGAACGTGTTGAAACTATGAAAGAAGCAGACTTTAAAAAGGTGTATGCTAGTGACGTATTTGACTTCACGTTCGAGATTCTTAGAAGAGGATATGTAATGGAAGATATAGGAGGAAACTTCTATAAGAACTGGGGTATAAGATTCGGCTTTGGTCCTGTTATCCTAGATTATCCATATATATTCGAATTAGATTGGGCAAAGCTAAGATGTAGTCACAAAGACGTCCATACTGGATATCTTTGTGACGGATACCTTGATTATGATTATGATAAAGGTATGTCTGAGATTATCTGTACCAAATGTGGTACTAGATATACGGCTAAATATTTAGCCAGAAGAATAGAAGCTAAAACATTGTTAGAAAGAATTAATAGAAAGAGGGACAACGAAATGGCACTATTAGACACAGATTTCAAAGTAGTAATTAAAAGAGGCGATCAAATCGTCAAAAGATGTTATAATGAAACAGATACAGTTGTAGATAGCAGAAACAAACTTGGAGGTCGTAAAGAATCTGAACAAGGGTTTGTTTTGAAAACTAATAGAACTGAATCACAAAAATATACAGTAAAACGTAAGGTAGAAGATAATGATTCTAATCAAGATAACCATAGTCATGGTAATAAGAAAATGTATCCAAACTTTACTGATCAACCATTGACTACGGATAACTTAATCTTCTATCCGAAAAGCTTAAAGAACGACATCATCTTCTTCTTAAAGAAAATGGAAGATAAATATGGTGCTGAGAGTGCTGTAAGATTAGCAGCTATTATCGGTACAGTATACAATCCTATCGATCCAGACTTTGTTTTACCAGAAGTAAAAGAAGAAGAGGTTGAAGAAAAGGAAGACCCAAAGTCTGAAGCTCCTATCGAAACAACTAGTTATGATTTTGATGCTGAGGAGCTTCAACTAGATGATGTTAAACCAATGGAAGAATTTGGTAAAGAAGCTATTGAGAAGATGGATCAAATCAAAGATGAAGAAGAAAATCCACAACCAACTAGCTTCCCATCAGTACCTCGTACATATGAAGAAGTTAAAAGTATGAGTATTGAAGATATCATCACAGAATCTATCTCTAAAGATGAGTTAGATATCTTTAAAGAAAGTGATGCTCCTAAAGAGAATCTCTTTCCAGTAAAACCAATCTCTAAAGAAGAGGAAGAGGCTGCAGCATTGACTTCTAATACAGAAAATGTAATCAATGGTATCATTGGTTCTTCTTTGGTAGATACATTGAAAGAAAGACAGTTAGCTGAAGATCTTAAGCTAAGAGTATTGGCTAAGTTTGATAACCAATTAGTACCAGACGTAGATATTGATACTACTATTAGAAGATTAGTGAACGAAATCACTGAACTCATCAAAGATGATATCAATTCTATGAGTGAAACTACTGAAGGCCTTGAAGTAAATGTTTCCAAGACCGTAGACAATAGAAATAATGAATGCTTTAGTGTGGTAGTAAAGAACTTTACCAGCCCAGTATTCGATTGTACTATTTACCCAGCTGCTGCTGAGGATGTTATTGAAAAAACTGAAAACGAAGGTGGAGAAAAAGCAATGGAAAAAGCTATATTTAACTTCTTGAATGCCAAAGTAGACGAGATTGAACATGACTATTCTTCTGAAGAAGAGGCTAAGACTTCTATCGCAACTGCATTATATGGCGCGTTCAAAGATGAATTTAAAGACAAATTCACTCCAGCTCGTATGATGGAAATCTGCAAAGAATATGTAGATAATTATGTAACCTTCAATAATGATGAAGACAATAGTGAGGAAGAAGTTCACACAGCAGCTGATGAGTTATAATTTCAAAAGGTGACAAATATGATCAATCAGCAACCTCGTTTTAATCAATTTCTAGAAGGCGTTTTGTATGGTTGTAATGACGCAGGCAGTATTCCAGATGCATTAGCATCTGGATATGCCGTAATAGCAGTAGTAGATATAGAAGAGGCCTACAAGTATGCTAATATACCTAATTTAGCAATCATGTCTAATTTACTACCTCCTCCAGAAGCTGTAACAGCTTATATTGATGGAGAAGCAGCTATTGGTCATCAAATATACTATGAGTACCTATCTCATAAAGAACGTGAGTCTACAATGGTTACCATACTACAAGCATTATATGGGCATAGACCTAGTATTAGATTTAGAAACTTCTTAATCTATACAGATTATGAACCAGATATGGAATTCAATATCTTATA
>FLSK01004768.1_pt1 | contig 10396 bp, 8 predicted proteins | sample 1550541 | NCBI WGS metagenome assembly FLSK01 (sample SAMEA4031773, study PRJEB14383) | metagenome | biome: human; feature: oral; material: saliva | place: Philippines | collected 2014
GGTGGGTTGGCCGAGAGGCGAGGCAGCGGCCTGCAAAGCCGTATACACGGGTTCGAATCCCGTACCCACCTCGGGCGATTGGCGCAGGGGTAGCGCGCTTCCTTCACACGGAAGAGGTCACTGGTTCGATCCCAGTATCGCCCACCATATTAGCCGGACCGTGCGGTCCGGCTTTTTGTATTTTCCCTCACGCTGCGTGATGGTGTGGGGTTATCGGCTGCCTGAACTTTCAAGGGCCCCGCAAACGTTGGAATTGCAACAATGTTTGTTTCAAGGATCTCTCAGGCGGACTCGACCAGCATATGCGTTCGTTAACCCATCTGCTGGCGGCTGGGTGGTCGCGCCCAGGCTTCGCCAGGCGGGTTTAGCCGCGTATGGGGTGATGAATGCCACTCATGGTTGTGCGGGTGTTCTGATTGCCCAACTTGGGTGCATGTGGCGAGCTTGGAGGGGGGATGGCTGACTGGTTGTCCTGCTGCAAAATGGGTGAATGTGGTGTGCGGTGCACCTGTGTGGGATGTGTCGTTCGATGTGTTGGTAAGGGCATTTATCTTGGGTGGTTGCCCGTTATGAATGTCTGGGAGTTCGAACTTCTGTCAGTCGGTTAGTACGGTCAAATAGGTGTGTCTGGTCGTTGATCATTCGTGCTGGTCAGGCATCGGCGCCCACCGTTTCGACACGCCCAAACTTTCAAAGTTTACAGTCTGCATATAAATGGCAAAACAGTACGGATTAAACGGCTTACAAACCATGTTTTCACCGGTTGTGAGGCTGGGGTCAACGCGTATCTTGACCTAATTACAGGGTAATGGCATACACTGACGGGGTGTGAAGCGACGTCGTCGCGCATCCCGTTGACAGGAGTTTTCTATGGTTGCGTTGAAGCACCGTCACTTTGGTGCCCTTCTTGCCATATGTGCACTGGTATTGAGTTTCTTTGGCGTCACACAAGTCGTCTCCGCGTCGCTCCCTGCACACGCCGACGCGCCGGCCTGTCCAGCACCGGTGACGAATGTGAGCGACAAGGTCACATTGGACTGGGACAAGGCTCAGCTCGTTGATCATACGGGACATGAGGTTCACGCCGTGGGGGACTGGTGGGATCTGGGAGTGAAACTTCCTTGGCAGACCGAGGGACGCGTGAAGGCCGGTGACTATTTCACCTACAACGCGAATGTCGTCAATCGGGCGACGGGCGAGACCGTTCTGCGCCCGAACGTTGCGCGTGCCTTTACGGTGTACTCCCACGACAATGTCGCCGTCGGCTGCGGAACCTGGGCCACTGATGGGACGGTGACCATCATCTTTAATGACAAGGTCGAGTCCGCTGCGTAGTGGTACGGCACGGTCACGACGCATGGGCTGGCCAGCTATTCCGGCCCCGGGGGCGAGACCTACGTCGTCGAGATCGGTGGAAAGGTCACGCGTGATCTCGAGATGACGCGTCGTACCCCCGGTGAAGCCCGCTACCAGAAGGACGGTTGGATTAACCTGTTCGATTCTGAGGATGGCGATGAGAACAAAGCCATCATGTGGCGCGTCGTGCTGCCTGCGGGTGATACGGCTGTGACGGGTGCATCCATTGTCGACGAGGCACCCGCCGACTCCAGCTGGAGCTTTGACTGCGACACGGTCAATGAGTACACGAGGACTCACACCTACCTCGTGACCGACCCGACCACCTCTGAGGGCCTGCGCCGTGACAAGGACACGTCCAATGGCGCATTCGGTGCGGCTGCTCAGATCCAGTGCACGCCTACCAAGGTGACGGTCGCGCTTGGTGAGATCCCCGCCAATCAGTCGGCGATCATCCTGCTGCCGGCCCGCGTTGAGGGTGCTAAGCGAGCCAGTGATGTTGCTGGGGAGTTTTCTAACACCGTGACCTACAACGTTCCCGGCGAAAAGGTCGACCCGATTACGAAGGTGCTGCGCTACGGTGCGGTCGCCGACGCCAACGCTCACCAGACGTTCTCGGTGACGAAGAAGGTTGAGGGTGACCTGCCGGAAGCTGCGAAGGACCTCGACTATACGCTGGAGATCACGCTGAAGAACGCCGCTGACCCCACGGTGAACAAGACCTTCGAGGCGACCATCAAGGCTGGCGAAACCTACACCTACCCTGCGCCACTGCCGCCAGGCACCGAGGTGACCGTGTCCGAGGGGGATCTGCCCGAGGCTGCTGAGATCACCTGGAATGATGCGGAGAGTCGTGTGTTTGAGACCGCCGATGGCGTCACGCTGGCAGCTGGCAACCGAAAGGCGAGCTTCACACTGAGTGATGACCACATCTTCGCGCTCACCCTGACGAATACGCTGGCCCCCACGCCGTCGCCAACGCCGTCGCCGACCCCTTCGGAGACGCCCTCCACCCCGGCCCCGACTCCTTCGATGCCCCCCTCACCGACGCCGAACTTGGCGTCGACGGGTACCGATGCCGCTGGGCTGGGAGTATTGGCGGGAATCGTCGCGTTCGCGGGTCTGTCGTTCGTAGCAGCCAAGCGCCGCCACCGCTGAGTCTGGCGCGGTACGCGCATAACTGACGTGGGTGGGAGGAGTAATGTTCCTCCCACCCACTCGTGTCTGCGTCTTCAGTACCCGTCAGCGCTTAGCGTGCCGCCAGGTAGACGCGCGCCTCCCAGGGGGCCATGGACGAGGCCGGGGCCGGGTTCAGTGTTTCTTGCTCGGTGTCGGGATGGGAACCCGGCATATTTCCCAGGTACAGGTTCCAGCGCGAAGAGGGGAAGGCCTCGTCGACGAGAGCGCCTGACGGGATGATTGCGCGTCCCGAGAGATTTACGGCAACGAGAACAGCGGACCCCTCACAGGAGCGCTGATAGACGAACAGGGCAGGATCGCCAGCGTCGATACGTTCGAAGGAGCCGGTCGTCAGTGCCGACACTCGGTAGCGTGCCTCGATGAGCGCGCGGTAGTACGCGTAGATGGAGGAAGAGTCCTCCATCTGCGTCTCTACGTTGATATACGAGGCCGAGGCAGGCACGTCGATCCAAGGCGTTCCACTCGTGAACCCGGCGTTAGGGGAGGAATTCCACTGCATCGGGGTGCGTCCGTTGTCGCGCGAGATAGCTGCCAGACCGGCGGGCACATCATCGCCGGTGTGGGCGCGCAGGTAGTTCAGGGATTCGACGTCACGGAAATCGGTTGGTCGGGTGAACTGCCCGCCGAGCATGCCGATCTCTTGGCCCTGGTAGATGAAGGGTGTGCCGCGCTGCAAGAAATACGCGGTCGCGAGGGCGGTCGCAGACTCGAACCAGGCGTTCTGGGGATCCCCGAAGCGCGCCACCGCCCGCGGCTGGTCGTGATTTTCCAGGTACAGGGCGTTCCAGCCACGCTCGCCCAGGGTCTCCTGCCAGCGAGTCAGTACGTCGGCCAACTTGCCGTCAGCCAGGGGACGCGGGGAAAACTTGCCATTCTCCTGACCGAGATTCACATGCTCGAACTGGATGAGCATGTTGAACTCGCACCTGGCCGGATCACAGAACAGGAGGGCAGACTCGGGGGAGGCATTAGAAGCCTCGCCGACCGTGAACGTGCCGGGGTGGAGCGCGAACGTGCGCTCGTGCATCTCCTGGAGGAACTCGTGCAGGCGAGGGCCATCAGCGAAGCACTCGTGACCGACACCGAAGGGAGCACGGGCGGGGCCTCCATCGGGCAGACCCGGGCGCTTGGAGATAACGTCGATTGCGTCGACGCGGAAGCCGTCGACACCGCGATCAAGCCACCAGTTCATCATGTCGTAGACCGCGTCGCGCACCTGCGGGTTTTCCCAGTTCAGATCCGGCTGCTCGCGGGCAAACAAGTGGAGGTAGTACTGGCCCGAGGTTGGATCGTACTCCCAGGCAGAACCACCGAAGAAAGACTCCCAGTTCGTCGGCTCTGCGCCTGGCGTGCCCGGTTCGAGGCCTGGGCGCGGATCACGCCAGTAGTACCAGTCGCGGCGTGCGGACTCGCGCCCCGATGCCGATTCAACGAACCACGGGTGCTTGATCGACGTGTGGTTGACTACCAGATCCATCACCACGCGCATACCCATCTCGTGGGCCCGCGCAACGAGTGCGTCAAAGGCTGCCAGGTCGCCAAACAGCGGGTCGATGTCGCGGTAGTCGGAGATGTCGTAGCCGTTGTCGGCCTGCGGCGAGCGATAGATGGGGGAGATCCAGATGATGCCGACCCCGAGGCGGGCCAGGTACTCGAGGCGACTGTAGATACCGTCGAGATCTCCGATCCCGTCGCCGTTCGTGTCCTGGAAAGAGCGGGGGTACACCTGGTAGAGGACCGCGTTCTTCCACCACGGGTCGGCATCGACACGAGCGGCGGGCAGAAGATCAGAGCGCAGGAACATGGGATTCTGAGGAGGCAGTAGGTGTCGTGAGGGCGACGAATGGATGTGTCTGCGTACTCGCTGCGGCTTCCGATGTTGTCTGGCGAGAGGAACCCTCCGAGACGACTACTTCGGAAAAGAAGTAGTCCTTCAGCAGATAGCCGCACACGAGCGTAATGACGAAGACGCCAGTGATAATCGCGGCAATGATCATCTTTCTCGTATTGTCATCCGAAAAATCATCCATCGGTGCCATGGCGGGCCGAGGCTGCCTGGGCATGGGTGCGCCGTAGCGTTGCTGGCCGCCCTGCTGGTACCCGCGCTGCTGTGGGCCTGCTTGCTGGTATCCGCTCTGTTGGTAGCCACCTTGCTGTTGGTATCCGCTCTGCTGGTAGCCGCTTTGTTGAGGCTGTGCCCGCTGGTAGCCGCCTTGTTGGTAGCCGCCTTGCTGAGGCTGTGCCTGCTGGTATCCGCCCATCGGCTGACGCGGATACGGCTGGCGATTGTTGGGCGGGAACTGGGCACTCATGATGGACTTTCGGGTAGGTGAGTCAAGTCTCAGGGATCGTTCTGTATCCTACCAGGCGCTAGGCTGGTGGCATGACGATTGACTACCTGACTCGGCCTCGCCCGCTCTCTCCCCGCCAGGACATCCTTCCTGTGATCATCGGAGGGGACTTCGGCGTATACGGAATTGGCCGCTGTTTCAATGAAGCCTTCGGGTGCCGCTGCATCTGTGTGGGGTCCCAGCCGACCGAATCGATCACACGGTCACACTTTTTCGATGTCCGCCACGTGAGCGCACACGCCACCGACGCCCAGCTCCTCGACACGCTCATGATGATCGCGGGGGAGTTCCCCGGCAAGAAACTCATCCTCATGGCGAACCATGACATCTTCTCCGCGTTCGTGGCCCGCAACATGGACAAGCTCTCGCACCACTATGCGCTGCCCTTCCCGAACCTGGAGGTCATGGAGAGGCTCACTGACAAGGCAGAGTTCGCGCGCGCCTGCGAGCGCGCCGGCATCGACACGCCCGGCACGGTCGAGGTGGACTTCTCCAACGCCACGGACGAGGCCTGGGCGGCCCCGGAGATCCCCTTTACGTTCCCCGTGGTGGCCAAGGCCGCTAACGGCGAACCCTACGACGTCCTCGAGTTTGAGGGAAAGCGCAAGATCTGGTTCATCGACACGCCTGAGGAACTGACTCAGCTCTGGAAGACTCTGAAGGATGCGGGCTTCCGCGACACGTTCCTCGTCCAGGAACTGATCCCCGGGGACAACACCGCGATGCGTTCGATCACTGCCTACGTGGATTCGCGCGGTGAAGTCACGCTCATCGGCTCGGCCCGCGTGCTCCTCGAAGACCATGCTCCGACTATGATCGGTAACCCTGTCGCCATGATCACTGAGAACTTCCCTGCGCTGTGGAAAGACGCCTGCACGCTCCTCACCGAGAACGGCTACCGTGGGTTCGCGAACTTCGATGTCAAGATCGACCCGCGCGACGGACGCGCCGTTTTCTTCGAGGTAAACCCCCGTATTGGCCGTAACAACTGGTACATGGCCGCCGCCGGTGCCAACCCCATGATCCCGATGGTTGCTGACCTCATCGACGGCCAGGCCTGCGAGCAGACGCAGGCCAAGGACGAGATCCTCTACACGCTGGTTCCCGACTCGCTGCTCCTGCGCTACATCATCGACACCGATCTGCGTGCGCGTGTCAAGCGCATCATCCGCGAGGGACGCCGCTTCGACCTGCTCCTGAACCCCACTGAGAAGGACCCGCGCCGTAACCTGACCGTGTGGCTTCAGAAGCAAAACCACCGCCGCAAGTTCGCGCGCTACTACCCGAAGCCCACCGAAACCTCGTACTGAGGCGGTCACCCGCCCGAGGGAACTGCACCCGAGACCCGGCCACGACCTCGTCAACGGGGGAGCAGCCCCTGCTACACTGACCACCTACCTACACGCGACAGACATTTACAACAAACTGAGGACACCATGACGACCACCTCACTCGTGCCCATCTCTCAAGAAGACAAGAATGCCGCAGTCTCCGGATTCCAGGACCGCTCCCTGCCGATCGAACAAACCTGCGTGTGGGAGACCTTCGAAAAGTCGCAGGGACACGGCGTGTGGGGACGCTACGCCTGGTACGAGGATGACACCAAGGTCGCCTTCATCACCCTCTACAAGTACACGGTGCGCGGCGTACACTACCTGTGGGCCAAGTGGGGTCCCGCCTGGGTGAAGGAAGCCAGCCCGGAACGTGAGGCCGCGCTGCGCGCCGACCTGGTGCGCGAGATCAAGGAGCGGGACAAGTCCGTCGTCTTCGTGCGCCTGCACGCCATCTACCAGCACCCCGACCTGGTCATGCCGCTGCAGACCATCTCCTACGACCGCACCGTCGTTATCGACACCTCCGGCAAGACCGAGGACGCGATTCTGGCCTCCATGCCCAAGTCCGGTAAGCGCTCGATCCGCTCCGGCCTGAAGAAGGGCAAAGCCGAAGGCATCACCTTCCATGAGGACACAGCCAACGCCGCCGAGGTCATCGACGAGTACTACGCCGTCATGGAAGAGACCGCCGAGCGCGATGGTTTCCGTCCTCACCCCAAGGACTATTACATGAGCCTGCTCACGACTCTCGGCCCCAATCACGCGCGCATTTTCTCGATGCGTGACGCCGACGGAAACATCCTGTGCTGGGACTTCTGTCTGGTTGAGGGCATTCGCGCACAGGCCGAATACGGTGCTTCCACGGAGGCCGGTCGACGCCTGCGCCAGCCCCCCGTTTTGGACTTCCTGGCAGCTGAATTCCTGGCGCGCGACGGCGTGCGCGAATTCGATCTCATGGGAGCGCACTCGCCGCGTTGCCCCGAACTCTACAGCGTCGGCAAGTACAAGAGCGCCTTTGCCTCGCACTTCACAGACGTGCCCGGCGGCTGGGATATGCCCATTAAGAAGAGCACCTATCGTGCCTTGAGCGCGGCCAAAGCCGTCAAGGACTGGCACGCCCGCTCCTGAACGGCGGGGTCAGCAGGGATAGAATCCCACTAGTGACTAAAGCTCTCGAACGAATCGAACAAGGAGACACCGTGCCCGACATCTCGCTCGTCATCGACGGAGAAAACCAGACCGTACCAGCGGGGACCACGGGCACGACGTGGTTCGAAAAGTCCCGTGACGTCGTCGCCATCAAGGTTGACGGCACGCCGCGTGACCTCGCGACCCCCTTTGAGGAGGGCACGACCGTCGAGGCTATCACCCTGGCCAGCGAGGATGGCCTGAACATCCTGCGCCACAGCGCCACGCACGTGCTCGCGCAGGCCGTTCAGGACGTCTTCCCCGACGTCAACCTCGGCATCGGCCCGTTCATCACCGACGGCTTCTACTACGACTTCGGCAATATCGACGCGGTCACCCCCGAGTTGCTGCGCGAGCTCGAAAAGCGCATGAAGCGCATTATCAAGGAAGGCCAGCGCTTCGTGCGCCGCGAGGTCTCCGAGGACGAGGCCGTGGTTGAGTTGGCCGAGCAACCCTACAAGCTCGAGCTCGTCACCACGAAGGGCAAGGGTGCCGAGGGGGCCTCCGTCGAGGTCGGCGGCGCGACCCTCACCATGTACGACAACGTCCGCCGCGACGGCTCCGTCGCCTGGAAGGACCTGTGCCGCGGCCCCCATCTGCCCTCCACCAAGCTGATCGGCAACGGCTTCGCCTTGACCAAGGCCTCGGCCGCCTACTGGAAGGGCGACCAGTCGAACGACCAGCTTCAGCGCATCTACGGCACCGCCTGGGCCTCCAAGGAGGACCTCGTCGCCTACCAGGAGTGCATCAAGGAAGCCGAGCGCCGCGACCACCGTCGCCTCGGAGCCGAGCTGGACCTGTACTCCTTCCCCGAGGAGATCGGCCCCGGCCTGGTCATCTTCCACCCCAAGGGCGGCATCCTGCGCCACGAGATCGAGTCCTACGTGACCGACCGACACAAGTTGGCCGGTTTCGACTTCGTGCACACCCCCGAGATCTCCAAGGGCGGACTCTTCCACACGTCGGGTCACCTGCCCTACTACGCGGACACGATGTTCCCGCCCATGCTCGTGGACGAGGAACGCGACGCTGAGGGTAACGTCACCAAGGCGGGCCAGGAGTACTACCTCAAGGCCATGAACTGCCCGATGCACAACCTCATCTTCCGCTCGCGCGGTCGCTCCTACCGCGAGCTGCCCCTGCGCTTCTACGAGCTGGGCCACGACTACCGCTATGAGAAGAGCGGCGTCGTCCACGGCCTGACACGTATGCGTGGCTTCACGCAGGACGACTCGCACACGTACTGCACGCCCGAGCAGGCCTCCGAAGAAATCCGTAGCCAGATCGAGTTCTTCCTCTCGATCCTCTCCGCCTTCGGCCTGAAGGATTTCTACCTCGAGCTGTCCACGCGCGACGAGGATGGCAAGAAGAAGGACAAGTTCATCGGCTCAGACGAGGACTGGGCGGCCGCCACCAAGGCTCTGGAGGCCGCGTGTGCTGCGACCGGCCTCGACCTCGTTCCCGATCCGGGCGGTGCCGCCTTCTACGGCCCCAAGGTCTCCGTGCAGGTCAAGGACGCCATCGGCCGTACGTGGCAGATGTCGACGATCCAGTACGACTTCAACCAGCCCGAGCGCTTCGACCTGGAGTACACGGCCGCCGACGGTACTCGTCAGCGCCCCGTCATGATCCATTCCGCGAAGCTGGGTTCCGTCGAGCGCTTCATCGGCGTTCTCACCGAGCACTACGCGGGCGCGTTCCCGGCGTGGCTCTCGCCCGTCCAGGTTCGCCTCATCCCGGTCGCGGAGGCCTTCGACGACTACGTCAAGGACGTTGCCGCCAAGCTGCGCGAGCGCGGCGTACGTGTCGAGACCGACCTGTCGGATGACCGCTTCGGCAAGAAGATCCGCAACGCCTCAAAGGACAAGATCCCCTTCACGCTCATCGCCGGCGGCGAGGACGTCGAGGCCGGGGCCGTGTCCTTCCGCCTGCGTGACGGCTCGCAGCACAACGGCGTTGCCGTTGATCGCGCCGTCGAGCTGATCGTCTCGCACATCGAGCAGCGCAACAACGCCGACCAGATCGACGGCCTCGACGAGGCGTGAGCACCATGACGGAGCCGGGCACACACCCCGAACCGTTGCCCACCGAGGACGCCCGCGAGCTCGCGGGCATCCCGGACGGCTTCGGTCGTTTCTGGACCCCGTACCGGATGGCCTACATCCATGGAGAAGGAAAACCAGCCGATGCGAGCGACAGGACCTGCCCGTTCTGCAGTGCGCCGGGCAAGGCTGACGACGAGGGACTCATCGTTCACCGAGGGGCCACCTGCTTTGTGCTCATGAACCTGTTCCCCTACAACTCAGGCCACCTGCTGGTGTGCCCGTACCGTCACGTGTCCGACTACACGGAGCTGACCGACGCCGAGCGCGTGGAGCTGGGAGAACTGACGGCTACCGCCATGCGGGTCAGCCGCGAGGTGGCCGGACCGCACGGCTTCAACCTGGGCATGAACCAGGGTGAGGTCGCGGGTGCAGGCATTGCCGCTCACCTTCACCAGCACGTCGTGCCTCGGTGGGCGGGGGATGCGAACTTCCTCCCCATCATCGCGCGCACGAAGGCTGTGCCTGAACTACTTGAGGACGCGCGCGCCCGGCTTGCCGCCGCCTGGCCGAAGGAGGGCTGATGCTCGGCAACCACGGACGATCGATCACCAAGGCCGTGTTCACGCCCCTGGCTCGCGTGCTCGCGCGCATGGGCGTGACCCCGAACATGGTGACGGTGGCTGGGACGGTCGCGTCCGTGGCCGTCGCGGTCGTCTGTATCCCGCGGGGGTGGATCTGGCAGGGGGGCATCGCCCTGGCGGTCGTGATGTTCGGCGATTCGGTCGACGGAACGCTGGCGCGTATGACGATCGGCGGAACGCGCTTCGGTGCCTTCCTGGATTCGACGCTTGACCGGCTCGCCGACGGCGCGGTCTTCGGATCGCTGACTGCTTTCGCGATCTTCCGCATGGCTGATTCCCCT
>FLSK01002950.1_pt2 | contig 10376 bp, 9 predicted proteins | sample 1550541 | NCBI WGS metagenome assembly FLSK01 (sample SAMEA4031773, study PRJEB14383) | metagenome | biome: human; feature: oral; material: saliva | place: Philippines | collected 2014
AACGTTCTTAAAACGCTTAGAAAAGCGATATTACTTGAAGTAGAGATTATTTTATCCCTTAAATATCTTTAAGCTTAAATATTCTAACCATTTAAAAAATTACTTATTTTATCTAAAATTTAATGTTAAATCGTTCATAATTTGATATAGTTACGCTTGTCTGTAAAGACAATAAATATATTCATCTTTAAAGTCATTAGGAGAATTTTATGCCTACACCAGCATTTATTTCCATTGAAGGTAGTAATCAAGGAAAAATTACAGCAGGTGCATTTACCGAAGATTCAGTCGGTAATGTTTATGTTGAAGGTCATGAAGATGAGATCATGGCACAAGCGATTAGCCATATCGTTACTGTTCCAACTGATCCACAATCTGGTCAACCATCTGGTCAACGTGTTCACAAAGCATTCAAATTTACTTGCTCTTTAAACAAAGCAGTGCCTTTGATGTATAACGCATTAGCTTCCGGTGAAATGTTACCAAAAGTTCAAGTAACTTGGTTCCGTACCTCTATCGATGGTCGCCAAGAAGAGTTCTTCTCTACTGTATTAGAAGACGCAGTAATCGTTGATATGAACTTAGTAATGCCAAATGCGCAAGATCCAAGCAACGCACCATACACTCAATTATTAGAAGTAAGTATGAGCTACCGTAAAATTAACTGGGATCACACTATTGCTGGCACATCAGGTTCTGATGACTGGCGTAGACCACAAGTTTAATTGTATCTACTTAATGAAAAAGCTAAATAGATTTCTATTTAGCTTTTTATTTTCTATAAGAAAGGGAAAATATTATATTTCCCTTGTACTTAAATTAATTATTTTCTGGAAATTTCACTTCTTCTTCATAAATTTCCATTGGTTCTAAAGAGCTTTTACCTTCTTTTTCTGGATCAAGTAATTTTGATGGTAATCTAAAGTTGCTTAACACGCCACCAAAGAACGGATTTGTGCCATTTTCTACCGTTAATCTATAATTGATCGCTCCACCATTTAATTTAAATGAGAGATCTACAGATTGTCCATTTACCTTCTTCGCCGCTTGATCTAACACTCGGAATAATGACCATTCACCTGTTCGACGAAGAGTTGATGTATCTCCAGTTGATGTAACAAGCGTTAAACTTGTTTCAACATCTTGTCGTGTCGTATTCGGCCAAATTAAGCGACTTGCAGACGGTACCTCATGGCTATATTTCAGTAACTGACCATCAATATTAAATGTAGATGCCGTAAATTTCCCAGAGAGCCCTAGCGGTTTTAAGCTGAAAGAAATATTAACATTACCTGAAGCATCAAAATAATTTCGTTGAATATTTTGTAAATCCTGAAGCGCAGCTAAGAATGATGAGGAAATCACACTTTCGCCGTTAACTACAGAAAGTTCCGCATTGTCTTCTAGGAAGAATTTTAAATAATCATTGTAAAAACGCTGTACACGCCCGTTTGGTCCAAAGAACTCACGGAAATCATCCAATGAGATATTTTCGCTCGCCTTACGATTTAATGGGTAACGATTTGCGATTCTACTCTTATAGAAACCATATACATTACGATTCCATAGTGTATTAATTTCACTTAATGCTGTTTTTAGTTCGAGTGTCCAAGCCTCATCTGCTACTTTGTTTAATTGAGTTGAAAGTGGTTCAGCCATTTCATTCGCTAAACGTTTTAAATCAACAGTTGGATTTGTTCGTTCTAAATTAAGCTCTGCCATAATTGCTTTCAATGCAGTTTGAGATGGTTCCGGTGATTTCTGAATTGTCTGCATATAGAATTTTAACTCAGACAATTTTTTCATTACCGTATCCATATGTGGCTGTCCTGCATCTGACGCTGCTTTTACCTCATTAACTAAAGGGGCAAAGTGTTGTGCAATTTGCAATGATGCCATTTGATTTGCTGTTGCTACATTTGTATTTTCATTACGGTTTTCAGCATTAATTCCCGATAAACTTGGATAAATATCACTGTTCTTATCAATTAAATTAATCATTTTTTGTAATGGTTTTTCATTACTGGTTAAAGCATCTAATACATCTACCGCATGACGCAAATCAACAAAATGAATAATTTCTAAATTATTTAATGCATCTTGCCATGTCTGAATGTAATCCGCGATGTAACGTTCTCGGATTTCTTCAGATAAATTAGCTAGCTCTTCTTTTGAATAATTTGTCGTTTGCTGCTTACCAAGTACCCAAGCATCTATTGCAGCAAGCTGCAATAAATCTTGAGCTTTAGGATCATAAAAATCTTTATATGCCCAATCGGTAAATAGTGGACTAATTAATGTACCATACCAACTAATATTTTTATCTCTAAAAAATGTTTTAGGATCTTCAGTTGTAAAATCGGTTTTAAATATAGTGGTAAAAGTTTGTCCAATTTCAGCCTTCAAATCAGTGGCTGGCTGCAGTTCTGTATTTGCCAGAATTTTAAAGTTTTGGTAAACACGGTCTGCCAATGGTAATTTACTGTATTCCTGCTGTTTATCTGCAATTTTTTTATCAAACATACTGAGATCTGGATCTACATGTTCCATTGCATAGCTAAAATGAGCCATAAGCTGACGCTGAATATCTGGATTCTTAGGATAATTTTTTTGCAAATATTTCGTCATCCACTGCTCTGGAATTTTAACCTTTCTATTTGCCATGTCATCGATCATTCGATAAACACGTAATAACTCAAGTCCTTCATTGCTATCTTCAGGTAAAGCATCCATTTGCTCAATCAGTCCCATCGCAATTTCAGGTAAAAAACGCTCCCCAAGGAATTTTTTATACGCTTCACTTACTTTTCCACCTACTTTTTTACCTTGGTATAACCCAAAATCTTTAATTATAGGTAAGGCCTTTTCATAGTTTCCATAACCATATGTAGCCTGACGTAATATATTCAATGGTTTTAATAAATTACGTCCTGTCGGATCCATGGATTGACTGATGTTCATTTGACGGAATTCTTCAGTCAATTTTAGAATTTTTACTGATGTTGTTTTATTTTGATAGAAGTAATTTTGCCATGTCGCTAAAACACAAATACCACAAACAGCCATCGCAATAGCGCCTAAAATAAATTTACGTTTACTGCGTCGAATTTCTTTTTCGTTATCGCTAACGAGTCCAGCTTCAGGATAAATAATATTTTGAAAGAAATTATGCGTAAAATAGGTTCTTTGAGAACGTTCAGGCAAATAGCTCGGCACAACATGAGGTAAATCAAACTGCTTAGAAATGGCCGCTTGATAAAAATCCATCGGTATGCCTTCTTGGAAGATAGAAGAAAAATACACACCACGAACATAAGGTGTGGTTGTGAAACGATCGCTCTCTAGTATATCGCTGATAAATTGAAGCAAGATATTCTGCATACCACTTAATTGGCGAGCATACATATAAAGCGATTCTCGTTCTTCTTGCGAAATTGTTCCAGCTAATTTATCAAAAATAATTTCTTCGATCTCTTTAACAAAAGCAGTATAGCTATCCGATAATTCTTTTGTCCAATTATCGATTTGTTCATCTGTATTTAATGTGAAAGAAAAACCTAAATTTTTATGACGTTCAGCTTGTTTCAAATCACTGTAGAATGTTTCAAAACCTTCAATAAGATCAGCTTTATTTAAAACAACATAGACGGGAACTCGTGCACCAAATTGTTCGGTAACTTCACGGATTCGGTTACGTAATATAACGGCTAATGCTTGTCTATCACTGTGATTTGATGCAATTAACTTTGGAAGATCAACAACTAAAATAATGCCATTAATTGGTCTTTGTGGGCGAACATCATTAATCCAATCAAGTAAATGTGACCATAATCCTTTTGCAATTTTACCCTCTGGATCACGTTCCGTACCTAACTGCTGAATCATTCCACCTTCAGGATCAAGCAAAATCGCATCATCACTTGCCCACCAGTCAATTTGATATAAAGAATTCTCGCGCATATAACGTTTAGACGTTCTTTCTACGGCTGTGAGAGTAAATTTCTGGTTAGAGCGGTTAATAAAGCTTGTTTTGCCAGCTTCATCTGAACCAAGAACCATATACCATGGAAGTTGATAAATGTAATCTTTATTAGATAAATGATTTTTAAGTGCTTCAGACATCAGTTCAAGGCTGTCATCTTGATCCTTAATATAAGGGAGGATAATGTCTTTTTCCTCTTGTTCTTTCTCTAAATCATTTTTTTCTTTATTTAAGCGAGCATTCTTGAGTTGAAGTTTCAAAATAGCAATAATGGCTAAAGTGAGCAAAACAACAACAGTGGCAATAATTCGACTCCCCATTCCAACTTGTTTCGCTAAGTCATAATCCCAACCATTTTCATTTGAAAGGCCAGTAAAACTCCAAGATGTACCATAGGTCCAAATTCCGACAAAAATAAGGATTAGACCTAATGTAAGTAATACAGGGAGTGAATTTCTAAGATGCGAAAAAATAGGACGCGTAAACTGGCGAAAAATTCCTAATAATTGGTTCAAATAATTCATTCATTATCCTTTATTAATTTATCTTTTAATTGTTCTATTTGAGTAAAAAAAGTACTATCCCACTCTTCAACCGTGTATTTTTTGCAGTGATTAATTAGTTCAGACAGCTCATTAAGAGCGATCGATAACATATCCTCTTTTAAGAAAAAACGTATTTTTTCAAATTGTAAATAATGTTTTGTTCTAACATCAATCACTGATTTTAACTGTTCATCAATTTCTTTCAGAACAGATACAAAACCTTCAACCAAATAAAGCTCATCAAGGTCATTCTCTAATGAATTTTGTACTGAAGCTTGAGAGCTTACATTCACACTATTATTATCGGAAAGCCAATCAGAAACGACATCGCTCAAAAAAGGTTCTCCATTTTGAAATTTTGCTAAATGAAATGTAGGAAACTTATTAACAAATTGTTCGGTTACACTTCTTATCGTTTCTGCTACCTCTTTAAATTTTAAAGCTTGACAACATTTTGCAGATAAATAACTCCCTTCAATCCAGTATGGGCTCGTTGTTAATGTTTTTTCAATACGATTTAATAACTCCACACTTGGTGACGAAACAACCTGCTCCCGATAATCACTTACTTTATCAAGTGGAACGGATTGCATGGCTGTAATACCTTGGCTATTCATCTCTGGTAATTGGGTAATACTATGCCATAGTCCAAATCGACGGCTTACGTAACCCAATATTGATGAAGGCTGTAATTCACAAGTGGTATCTGCAACTTGAAAGTAAAATTGTTTTAATTGACGAGCATTTGTCAGTTCAAATTTATTTACGTCAGGAATATTTAAAGAAACTTTCTCAGCAGAAACTTGGCTAGCAGTGATTGGTGCATCTGTAGCCATTTGGTCTGGTGCGACTTTATTCTCTTCTTTTGTCTGAGAATTCTCAACAAAATCTGACCGCTCTTTTACGAAATGTCGTAATCGAGCTAAAGCAGACTCAACACCAGGAAGTTTTTCACTTAATTGAAGCGAAAGCACCTCTATAAATTTGTCTATCTGCTCATTTTCTACTACCGTAAATCTTACATCTGTATTAATTGATGCTGCATTTTCAAGACGTTCAAAAATAAGTGTAATGAACTTTCCTTTAAAACGATTAATTGTATTATCGGTTGAAGGCTTAGGGTAAGCATTAAAAAGAAACTTCTTATTGAATTCTGAGAACAATGATAGAAAGTCAACAAGATTAGACTTAAATCCTTTATAAAGTAAGGCATAACCTAGATATTGTAAAACCTTATAATCTTTACAAGACTCAGACAAATACTGATGAGAATGTGAAATAATCCCCTCCCAATCAATCGTATCATGCTGCAAAGAACCAAACTTCATGACTTGCTCATCAAGCGCAGAAAAAACGATACCCTCTTCATCAGGTGTACCGACGGGAAAATATTCTCCAGCAATATCATCTAAAATGCTCTGATACTTCATTTTACCAACCACATTCTTTTCTTATTGGCGCAACTTGAGATGCTAGTCCGTTATTTTTGAAAATAAACTGACGATCTTCTTGCGGAAGAGAAACTGAAAACGTATCAATATATAAGATTGATTTTAATTGTTGTATTGCATAGAGTCCTCGCCCAGCATCTAACAAATAGCCTCGTTCTGCACTCTGCCAATCAATTTTAGAGACAGTATGATTTGTATCGTTATTAGCAATATGAACATTCAGTAAATTATGTTTAACGGGTTTATCCAATGCAATTTGGAATCTTGTGATATTGTCTTTACAAGCAACGTATATCGAAGCATTGCCGTCATTACTTAATAAAGCGAGTTCTAAATTATTTTCAGCCCAAGCATCCCGTCCATCAACTTTCGCTAATGTAAAAATATCACCAACCAATTTAGGAACAAGATTACTGACCGCACGTTCATCTATCATTTGCTCTCTAACTGGTGTATTAAATACTCTATCGAAACATGCAAGACGATTAATATTGGATTTAATCGATACGCATTGCTCTGCTTTATCCAATCGTTCTTCAGATAAAGTATTCACAGAATACATAGATAAGAAAAAAGCAAACATCGCTTTACATACAAAAGAAAAACGTGGTGCCATAACAAAATCCCTCACTACATATTATTAATAATGTCATTTACATTATTAATGATCTCAGTCGAATATGAATCCAAAAGCATACTATATAAGAAATAAATTAATACAAAAACAAGTAATGTTCCCCATGCAACACGATTTAATGATAACGGTTTCTTTACCGTATAATCACTTTTGTAAAGATGCGTTTGCTGGTTTCTCTGATAATCATACCCACGTAATGGTCTCAGTGTTTTTTGTAATTTTATTAAAATATTTTGAATATTTTCTTGCCCATGTGGACTAAGGGCATACTGCCCTTTAAAGCCAAGAGCCAAACAAATGTACATAAATTCTAACAACTCATGATATTTTTCAGGTTCAAGCATCGTTCTTGATAAGATAGAGTAAAACTTTTCTCCTCCCCATGTTTCATTATGAAAATGAGCAAGTAACGATCGCTGACCCCAAACTGAAGAACTTCCCCAAGAAGTTGCCATCACCATTTCATCAATAAATGTACACACACAATAGCGGAATGAAAGCTGGAATGCACTGTCATAGTTTAATTCTTTTACTTTTTCACCCAATGCCATGATTTCATTTTGCATCCTAGCGTATAAACTACTGATATCATCTACATACGATAACTTTCTTAGTCTAAGAGCTGTTGCTAATAGCGGGTTTGCTAATTCAACTAAGGTATTATAAGAGTGAGTTTGTAATTGAAAGTCATAGTCTATATCAAAATCAACATTCCCAACTTGTTCATAAAGAAGATCAGTTTTTTCATTAATTACTGGTACATTATTCGTAATGAAAACTCGATCTGAAGGTATATCAATTGATGAATTATATGTATTCAACAACTCTCTATTATTCATTATGCTAAATCTCCACGGATAGCCCAAAATTCAAGCTCTAACCCTGGATAATTTCCTGTAATATGGAAACCAAATCCAGATGAAGTTAATAAACTTTCCCAATATGGCGATGTTTTATCTAATTGGAAATACATAAAACCAGAATGGTAAGGTAAATATCGAGGAGCTACAGGTAAAGCACTCACAGGAACACCAGGCAATTGTAAATGAACTAGTTGATTAATTTGCTCGATGCTTGATATCTTAGTCTGTTGAATAAACTGATTTTTTAACAACTCTGGTTGTAAATGTGCTTTTACAGCAATGATAAATTCAGCTGTAGAATAAAGTGATGTATCGTTAACCTGAGCCGTATAAATTCCATATTGACGAGCAACAACTGGCAATGGTACAACTTTTGTATTTGTCACTATACTTAAATAGGACTTGATATCATTAAATAAGGGCTCTAAAGAAGTCGCTGGATTTTCATGAAGATAATCATAAAAAGTTTCTGAAAATCGTTCTTTTAAAACAAAAGTAGTCAACTCACTACGTAATGAAGCAAGTAATTCATAAACAGATAAAGGATGAACTTTACCTAATTTCACAATACTTTTTATTAACGGTGAAACCCTATTAAGACTTAAAAGCATAAGGAAATCATTAACATCAGCCACTCCAGATTGTTCAGGACGCCCTATTCTACTCACAATATTTTGTGCTCGTAATGAAATTAAATCAGACAACTCTGCTAATTTCTTCATGAAGACTGGCATTGCATTAATATGCAATGACATAGGATAAAATGCTTCATCTAATATAACTTGATGATCTAATGTAATATCCTTAATCTTTGCAATAGGTAAAGAAACATAATTACTCAAATCATCTAATGAAGATTTTAGGAAATATTGATTTTTCAACAACTCAAGCTGAGTATAATTTCCACTTTCACTATGAGAGTCTTTCACTTCAGTAAAAACAATTTCACTTCGAAAATCCATTGACTCTGAACGATTTGATGAATATTTAATTTCACCTTCTCCATTTGTAATAATCGGCAAACAAAGATAAATTGTTTCGCCAACAAAATTACTACTTACGCTAATTGGAGAAGGCAAACTATCTGTTAGAGGTAAATCAAAAAGTGTTCCATCGGGCATTACACCTTTACATTCAGTGATACCAAACTTTCCAAAAGAAAGCTGTTGTTGATCAACCGCAATTTTCTCAAAACCTAAATTATAAGCCGAGATATCAATAACTTGCTTCAGTTGTGATGTTAAAAAACGGCTTTCTTGCTGAAAATGTTGCGGCCTAATGAATAGGCCTTCTTTCCATAAAACACGATTTGATAAAGACATGGATTAATTATCCTTAAAAATTTCAACTTTAGAATCTAAAACACGAATTAACAGAGGGTAATTTTCCCCGCCTTTAGGTTTTACTTGCACAATGCCTTTCCATTTGCGGTTTTCATAACCATTAAAAAGCGCTACCACCCCAATATAATGGGTTTTTTCATTCATTTCTTCTGAATCCACAAATCTAAACTGATTAGGAGCAACAATTAAATCTATATTTGAAACATATGTCTTACCCAATGATTCTGTAAAATCATTGCCACGAAAATCATCATATGTACTACTTAAAAACAGAGACTTATCAGTTAATTGGAAGATTTTTAACATCACAGGAGTCGCTCTAGCATCAGCCTTTCCATTTTCTTGCTCGATAATTTGCTTATCCGAATTAGTACTATTGGCTGTCGCATTCTTTTTGTATTCATGAGCTGTCATTGGACGTTTAACTTGAGGTTGTTTTAAAGCGTCTAGCTCTTCAAACTCTGCTGATGCCTCATCACTTACTACAGTAATAGCATCATCTTTCGGTGAATAAACGTTAATATTGGCACGATCCGTTGCATAAATAGAAAGTGAATAAGTCGATGGTTTTACTAAACGCGGATTGACACTCGGTTCATTATTAGAAGAGCATCCTGCCATAGTTAATGCAACAACAGTAAACATAAATAAAGATTTTAATTTCATAAGATTTCCTTAGTTATTTAATAAAAAATAGCGGATCTAAAATAGGCTCCACTTGTTTCGGTTTTGTATCATCTTTATCGGTAAAAGTTGATACAGAATTCTGTGCTCCTTCATATTCAACTGTAGATGTAGATTTCACTAATTCACTTTGTGACTGGTTAACATCCAATGGAGTATAATATTCTAAAACACTATGAATATAAGGATTAAAAAATTTATATTCCGTAGACTCAAATTGATGAGGCATCGCATCAATTAACTCTGTAGAAGACTCATCATCTACTGTTAATGCCAATAACGGATCTAGATTCGTACCATTTGTTTTTAATTCAAGTAAATCTTGATTAATGATAGCTCTCTCAAAATCATAATTATATTGCTGAGCATGTTCTAAATTTAAGATTGTATTATCTGTTTGTTTATTCAATAAATAAGATAATTCATCTTGTAAAGTCACCATTTCTGCTTCATTAGTAAAAATCTTAGCTCTAATCTTATAATTACATAGAGAAATAAGATCATTATCATTTAATTTGATAATTCCTCCCGCTGGGAGAGCTTTCGTTGTACCATTAATAAAAAGCTTTTTACTATGAGCTATTAAACAAAAATCAGTATTATAATACTTTATTTCAAACTCAATATCTGAAATTTCATTCTTCCAATTATCTATTTTCCAATTCACATTTGATGAAGAACCAACTAAACCACCAGATAAATCAAAATAGCAATAAGGTAATGTTCCTCTTTCAAGCATCAACGCATTAGTTACCATCAATAAAAGCTTATGCATTTATGCCGTTCCTTCAATGATTACCCGGTTTAAAGAATGAACTTTTGCTGAATCTATATTAATCAATGTCGTCCACCCTAGCCAACTAGAATTATC